>Ga0163144_10004450_pt1 | contig 31537 bp, 26 predicted proteins | sample OliLak19BULKMAT1_FD_123175 | JGI IMG/M metagenome (GOLD analysis project Ga0163144, IMG submission 123175) | Freshwater microbial mat bacterial communities from Lake Vanda, McMurdo Dry Valleys, Antarctica - Oligotrophic Lake LV.19.BULKMAT1 | ecosystem: Environmental > Aquatic > Freshwater >... | reverse complement strand
TGGCAAACGCGACCGTCGCGCGAATTCGCGCCGCGACGCCGCTGCTCGCCGAGATCGATGCGGGGCTCGAAAGCGACGCCGCAGCCGCCGTAGCTGCGGGACTCGCGGAACTCTGGCGGCAACTCGGCTCCGTCGAGCGCTTCGAACCCGTGGGCGCGGTGCGCCAAGTGGATATCACCGCCGCTTTGGCAGCGGACTTGAGCGCGCTCGCGCGCGCTTCGGGATTGCCCTACGGCGTCTTTCCCGAGGTCGAAGCGCGTATCCCCGAGCGCGCTGCCGCGCTCGAACGCAAGCGGCTCGTCGAGCACGTCGGCGCTCAGCTGAAGGCGAAAGACGGGTGTCCCGCTCTGCCGGCGGCAGCGGTCGCGGCGCAGGCCGGAAGCGACATCGCGACGATGCCCATGGCCTTTGCGGCGCATGCCGACGCTCTGCGCGCTGCCCTTTGGCCGGAGATTCGCAGCCGCCTGGTCGCAGCGCACGCCGCGACCCTACCGGCTGCGGAGCGGTTGCCATTCGTGCAGCGCATCGACGATTTGCTCGCCGCAGACGCCGAGGTGCAGCGGCAAACCCAAGGCGCGTTCGGCGCGTGTCTGGAGCCGGCGCTGCGTGCGCACCGTGAACAACTCGCTCGCGACGAACTGACGGCGGCGCTGCCCACGATCGCGGACCTTTCGTTCGAGATCGCCGATGACGACCTCATCACCCTGGCCCTGAGCGAGGACGAGGTCGACCCAGGGTTGTTTCCAACCGCAACGTTGCAACTCGAAGAGAGCCAGGCGCTGTTCGCAGCGCGGATTGCAGCCCTGCACCGCGAAGCGCGCGCGGCGGTCCGCGCCCAGGAGTTGCTCACCCGCGCCCAGGAACGCCGCAGCCGGTTCGTCGACGAGGTCGAGAACGACTCCAATCGCACCGCCGAGCGCAAGCAGCATTTCCAGAAGGAATACGAGAGCGAGGTGCTCGACGCATGGAGGCAGCGGCGAAGCCGTATCCTTCTGCAAGCTGAAGCAGGCGGTGGGCCGCTACATCCGGAGAAGTACGGTCGCATCTTCCCGACGACCGCGGAGATCATCGACGAGATCATCACCATCGAGTTCGAGCGGCCGGCGCCGACCGTGACCATTGCGCCGACGCGTCCGTCGCCACCTACCGAGAAACCGACGCCACTGCCCACGCCCGTGCCGCCAAGCCCACAGCCTACGCCGAAGATCGAGAAGTCGGGTCCGGCCAAGCAGCCGAACGACGCGGGCCTGCCGGTGCGCTCGGAAAAGCCCTTGCCATTGCCGCAGACCGGCGGCGCGCCAGCCGTTGGCCCCGGCGCGGGAACCGGTGGCCCCAAGTCCTGCGAGGACAAACTACAGCTCTGCCGCCGCGCGACGACTCTCTGCCACGCTGCCGTGATTCAATGCCGCGACGGCGCCGGCGATTGCGGCCAGAGCCTCGCACGTTGCGGCGAGGCCAAGTTCGCATGCGAGCAAGCCAAGTGAGACGCTCCCTCGTCGTCGTCCTCGGCCTGTGCGCGGTGCTCGGCTCGTGTGCGCCATCCGTTGTGGGACGCGGCTCGGATACGTCCAGCCGCGCTGCCTACCTAACCTTCCTGTCGGATCCCCCGGGCGCACGCGTGCTGCTCAACGGCGTTGAACTCCCCGGCGTAACCCCGATCCTGCACACGCCGATCGCGCCCGGCTTCGTCCAGATCGAGATCGTCAACGACGGCTACCGATCTGCGATCAGGCAAGCCACCTTCGAGCCGGGATCTGCGCAGCGTATCGACGTCCGGCTCGAACTGCTGCCGGAGCCCACCCGCACGGCCACGGCATCGCCGTCGGCGCCGCCGGCCGCGACTGCAACCCCGGGTCGCCCGGTCGTCAGTATCACCAGCGATCCGCCAGGTGCGCGAGTTCGCGTCGACGGCGTCGCGCTACGGCGGACCACGCCGATCGAGCATCTCGACCTCTCGCCCGGCCCGCATCGCTTCGAGTTCCATCTGGACGGCCACGCGCCCGTCGTGCTCGAGCGCGAATGGCCCCAAGGTGGACCGCAATCGCTCGACGTAGCGCTGCTGGTGGCGCCGGCGACAGTGGCGTTCACGTCGAGCCCGGCCGGTGCGACGGTGCGGGTGAACGGCGTCACGCTGGAAGGTAGTACGCCGCTGCAAGGGGTGCTTCTGCCGGGCGAAGCGAGCGATATCATCATTGCGCTCGAAGGATATTCCGAGCAGAAGCTCGAGCGGAACTGGCGGCCTTTGATGGTCGATTCGGTTCACGTCGACATGGAGCCAGCGTTGGCGACCGTGTCTTTTTCCTCCGAGCCTCCGGGAGCGTTGGTGACGATCGACGGTCGCGACTTGGGTCGAACTGCGATCGAGGCGGCACGGCTTCCGACCGGAGCGGCGCGGATCACGTTCGCTCTCCACGGTCACGAAAGCGTGACGCTCGAACGGGCTTGGCAGGCTGGCGAGGTCGATCGCGTCGCAGTCGTGCTGTTTCCGACCAACGGCACCGTCCGCATCGACAGCGCCGCGCCCTGGATCGTCCTCGAGATCGACGGCGAACCGGTCGATGCTACGCCCGGCGAACCGATCGAACTCGCGCAGGGCACACACGTTGCCCGTAGCTTCCGTGGCGATGACGTGGGCGAAGCACAGTTCGAGATCGTCGCCGGGAAGGAGATCGGCGTCGAACTCGTATGGCGGCGCTTGCTGCCGCACCTCGAGGACTACTCCCAGGTACCGGCGGGAACGGCGACGCTCGGTGACGTCAAATTCGGGGAAGACAACCCGCCGCGGGAGACCGCGCTCGGGGATTTCTGGATCGGGCGTATGGAGGTAACAGTGGCGCAGTACGGCGCCTGCGTCGTCGCCGGCAAGTGCGCTGTGCCGGGCACGGCGTCGGACTGCAACTGGAACGTTGCGGGCCGCGAGAACCATCCGGTGAACTGCGTGCGTGCGAGCGACGCCCGCGCTTATGCCGTTTGGCTGGGCGAGCAGTCGGAGATCGCGCACGAGCTGCCGACGTGCGACCAGTGGGAGCGGGCGGCGCGGCTCGCGGGCCGCTATCCGTGGGGCGACGAGGAACCCGGCGCGCGCTGCAACAGCTGCGACGTGCAGTGTCCGTTCGCGAACTTCCGCAACGACGCGATCGACGATGGCGCGCAGGCAACGGCACCGGTGGCGTCGTTGCCCGGTTGCCGCAGTCCGCACGGCGTATTCGACATGACCGGCAACGTCGCCGAGTGGTGTCGCAGTGGTACCGATGGCCACCAGGTTCGCGGCGGCAGTTGGGGCCAGGTTGGCGTGTTTCTCGACCCCGCGTTCGCCGTGCGCCGCGACGGCAACGACCGGGATCCGACGGTCGGTTTCCGGCTGATCGTGCCGCGACCGGAGTGATCGAACCGGGAGTTGGCCTTCCGCGGGGAATGTCGCTGCGATGGGTTCATCCGTAGATTCACAGGGATTGGGTGCCCTTCGCCAGGCTCAAGACGAACGGGACCTTGGCGGCCGGTTGAACTTCTCGAGCTTCCGTCACCGTCGCGTGCTGAGCTTGTCGAAGCACGTGCTGGGGAACTTCAGCGGACTTTCAGCCTTGCACCCCGCGCTGCGGGCTGTCTCAGCGCGGCAAAGCCAACGCGTCGTGGACGGCCGCGATCACGTCGCTCACGTCCTCGTCCGTGAGGTTTGCTGCCAGAGGCAGCGACATGGTGCGTGCCGAGACGAACGCCGCTTCCGGCAGGTCGGAGGGGTTCAAACGCAGATGGCGGCGGTAGAAGTCGTGGAGGTGGATGGCCACGAAGTGGATGCCGGTGCCGATGTTGCGCTCGTGCAAGCGCTGGCGCAGTTCGTCGCGGTCGATGCCGGCGGCGGCCGGGTCGACCAACACCGTGTAGAGGTGGCGGGCGTGGCGCGACTCCGGCGCGCTCGGCGGCGGCAGCACCAGCGGCAGGTCGGCGAGTTCGCGGTCGTAGCGTGCCCAGATCTCATCGCGGCGCCGCAGATTGCGTTCGACGCGGCGGAGTTGGTGCAGGCCGATCGAAGCGGCGATGTCGGTGAGGTTGTACTTGTAGCCCGGCGCCATCACCTCGTAGTGCTGCGACTCGCTGGTAGCGAAGCGCTTCCACGCATCGCGGCTCAGCCCGTGCAACGCGGTCGTGCGGAGCTGGGCGGCGATGTCCTCGTCGGCGAGAGTGATCATGCCGCCCTCGCCGGTGGTGACGTTCTTCGTCGCGTAGAAGCTGAAACAGGTGAGGTCGCCAATGCTGCCGATCTTGCGGCCCTGGTAGCGTGCTTCGATCGCGTGCGCCGCGTCCTCGACGATTTTCAGACCATGGCGGCGGGCGATGCTCGCGATCGCGTCCATCGCGCACGGGCGACCGGCGAAATGCACCGGCATCACGGCGACGATCTCGGCGCCGGAGGCGCGGTGGCGCGGCCGCGAACCCCGGCGGCCCGGCTCGCACTGCGTGGCGAGGAACTCGTCGAGCTTCGCCGGCGACAGATTCATGGTGTCGCGGTCGATGTCGACGAGGAACAACTCGGCGCCGCGGTGAAAGACCACGTTCGCCGTAGACGCGAACGTCAGCGGGCTGGTGATGACGCCGGTGCCCGGGCCGACGCCGACGGTCAACATCGACAGGTGCAGGGCCGCGGTGCACGAACTCACCGCGACGGCGCAGTTCGTCTCGCAGTAGGCAGCGAACTCGCGTTCGAACTGAGCGGTCTTCGGCCCGGTGCCGAGCCAGCCGGAGCGCAGGGTGTCGACCACCTCATCGATCTCTTCCTGTTCGATCTGCGGTCGACCGAAGACGAGGTAGCTAGCGCGCATGAGCCCCCGCGGCACGCGGCTGGAAGCGAAGTGACGTTGCCGGAAGTTGCATGCGTCCTTGCATAGCCTTCCCGTCGGCGGAGGAAAACTCGCGCAAAGCACTCGATCGCGAAAGGTTGGTGAAAAGCGATCTCGGCCCTGCCAGACTAGAAGCATGCGCAAGCTAGCCGCCGTCGTCGTCGCGTTGCTCGTTTTGATTGGCGTCATCGCCTTCGCTGCGTTCAAATTCGACGTTTATCTGCAGAGCAATCGCGAATGGCTCGCACAACGCGCCGGCGCAGCGCTCGGGCGCGAGGTGCAGTTCGACCAGGTCTCCGTCTCGCTGCGCGGTGGACTTGCCGCGAGCGTCGGCGGGTTGCGCATCGGCGAGGCAGCCGGCTTCGGCGAAGGTCCGTTCTTGGAGGTTGCGCGCGCGCGTGTCGTCGTCGCTCCATGGCCGGCGCTGCGCGGCGAGTACGAGATGAGTCGTATCGTGCTCGAAGAGCCGCAGATCCACATCGTGCGCACCGCCAAGGGGTTCAACGTCGAAACCCTCGGCGCTGCGGCGTCGCCGCCACGCGACGCCGCGCAGGGTGGCGGCACTCCGAAGTCTCGATCTCCCGTTCCCTTCTTGGTCTCCCACCTGCGCATCGACGACGGCCGCATTCTCTACAGCGACCGCACGGCGAGTCCGCGGCGTTCGCTCGAACTCGTCGACGTCGACGTCGAGGTTGCCGGAATCGGTGGTGCCGCCCCGGTTCGGATCGATGCTGCTGCGCGCTGGCTCGACGAGAGGCAGCACGACATCCGCTTCGCTGGAACCGTTGGTCCACTCGACCCGGCAGCCCCGATGGCGGCCGTGCTCGACCTGGAAGCGACTCTGGGCCCGCTGGCGATCGACCGAGTCAAGCAGAACGACTGGCTCGCGCGGTCGGTGCCGCGGGCGCTCACGAGTGCCGATCCGCTAACCATCGTGGGCCAGGTCAGCGGCACCGTTTCCGCCCCTGCGGTCGTGCTGGCGCTCGACGCGACGGACGCGGCGATTCGCTACGGCGAAGCGTTCGCCAAGCCGAGCGGCGTCGCGCTACGCCTCGACGGTCGCATCGAGCGTGTTGGCAGCGAACTGCGGATCGACGACGGGCGCCTCGAACTCGCGGAGGCACTCATGCAGCTCACGGGCTCGGTACGGACCGCGCCGGCGGTTCGCTACGATCTGCGGCTCACGGGTGACGCCGTTCCCCTGGGCGGCTGGGAGCGCTTGCTGCCGGCTCTTGCCGGTTATGATCTCGACGGCAAGGCGTCTCCCGATCTGCGCCTGAGCGGCGGCGACACGCCCAAGCTCGCCGGCAAGATCGGCCTTGCGGCAGTCGCAATGGCGCGCGATGCCGTCCGGGTCTCCGATCTGACCGCGGCAATCGGCCTCGACGGTGATCGTTTGACCGTGCCGCCGACACGCTTCCAGCTGAATGGTGCACCCGTCGAGATCGGCGGAAGCTATGAAATCGACCGCCAGGCGTTTCAGGTGAGTGGCGCCGTGACCGGGCTGGCGCTGGGGCCGCTTCTCGACCGGTACGCGCCGCAGGTCGCACGTGTCGTCGACGGGCTGCTCGACGCCGATATCGAGTTGAGCGGCCGCGGTGCGAGTTGGGAAACGATTCGCGAGCAGATGACTGGAGGTGGCGCAGCGAAGGTCCGCAACGGACTCCTGCGCCAACTCAACGTTGCGGAAGAGGTGCTTGCGGGCCTGACCGGACTCGAGGGACTGACCACGCTCCTATCGCCGCGGCTACGTGCCGCGCACCCCGGGCTGCTGCAAGCGCGAGACACCCCTTTCGACGCCATGGGCGGCCACGTGCGCATCGCGGACGAGAGAGTGACGACGGAGGACTTCGCGCTTGCCGCGCAGGAGCATGCGGTGACGGGTTCCGGTTGGATTTCCTTCGAGGGTGCCATCGACCTGCAAGCGACATTCGTTGCGGCGCCGGCTTTGAGTACCGATCTGATCGGTGGCTTGAAGGAAGCCCACGGGTTGCTGGACGAGCAGGGGCGGATGGTCGTGCCGTTCCGACTTGCGGGTATGCTGCCCGGGGCGCGGCCACAGCCCGACGTCGATTACATCGTCCGGCGCATCGGCCGCTCGGCGCTCGAGAGCGGGCTCGACCGGCTTTTCGGCGGCAAAGACAGCGACACCGAGGGGAGCGCTGCGAAAGATGGCGAAGCGACCCCGAAACCAAAGGCGGCGGAGAGGTTATTGCGGCGCGGATTGGAGAGCTTGTTCGGGCGCTGAGGAAATCTCTTGCGCAACCGGCCCGTCAGGGCCATCCTGCCCGCACCATGCACTTCGCGAAACGAACGACGCTGCTGCTTGCGCTTGCACTCTGTGCTGGATGCGCGGCGAGTCGACCCGTTCTCTATCCGAACGAACAGCTGCAGCGTGACGGCGGAGCGGTCGCCGAGCGCGCCGTCAATGAATGCCTGGGACTCGCTGAGCGCTATCTCGCCGCGGGCGGCGTCGACGACGAGGCGGCGCGGCAGGTTGCCGGGCGGACGGCGACGGGAGCGGCGACGGGAGCGGCAACCGGGGCTGTGGCCGGTGCGTTTTACGGGGGGGCTGGGCGCGGGGCGGCTGCCGGCGCAGCGACCGGCGCGACCGCTGGATTCGTTTCGAGCATCCTTGGGGGCTTCGGATCGCGCGAGCCGAGCCCGACGTATAAATCGTTCGTCGACCGCTGCCTGCGCGAGCGTGGCTACGAGCCGATCGGGTGGGAGTGACTCACTTGCGCGCCGATCCAGCAGAGTTTCCGCGCTTGCGCGCCTCGGCGAGGCCTTCGTTGAGCAGCGCGATGATCGCCGCCGTCTTCGTGACGCCGAGTTGGCGAGCGACACGATGAACACGCGTCAGCAGGTCGGCGGGTACCTTGAGGTTGACCAAGCGGGTTTCGGCGGGATCGAGCGGCTCCTCGTAGAGATGGACGAGCTTGAGATCCGCAAGAGGGATGTGCGGGGCTTTACGAGCCTTTTTCATGATGCCTGCCTCCATCCGTCCGCGAAGTTTGCTGCGTGCTGGACGATTTACAACTCGGTACACCGAAGCTCCCGATTTGGCAAGGAATCTGCGCTGCGAGATGGCAGGTTTCTCGGCACTGGGGGAGCCGGAGCTGGGCTTTCTTTTCGTTTGACAAACCAAATTGATCATAAGAGAGTAAGGCGCTGTTAAAGCTGGAATCTCAGCTACAGGAACGTACGTTCGCGGCAAGAAATGCCGGCTGAACAGGGGAGAACTGCATGAGACGAGGTTTCTTGACGCTAGTCGTGACGACCGCGTTTGTCCTTTGGGGCAGCGCTGGCTTTGCCCAGTCGGATCCGATTCAGCTCATCGTCGGACCAGCACAGCAAGTGCCTGGCGGTCCGCAATTTGTCGCGATCGGTGACATCAACAACGACGGCTTTCAGGATGCGGTGGTCAGTAGCGAGCGCGACGATCAGATCGTCGCATTGATCTCGGCGGGCGCCAGCGGCTCGTTCTCCACTGCCATTACGTTCCCAGTCGGCCGGCGCATCGGCGACGTCGAACTCGCGGACTTCAACGGCGACGGTAACCTCGACATAGCGGCTGTCGATGAACGTGGCGGAGTGTTCGCGATCTCGGGTCTCGGCGACGGACGCTTCAGTTCTCCCATCTTCTACGAAGGCACCCGGCGCTCCGAAGCCGTCGCCATTGCCGACGTCGACTTGCGGAATGGACCCGACATCATCACCGCCAACGGCCGCGACAACACGATTTCCGTGTTTCTGAACCGCGGTAGCAACCGCGGCTTCGATCGCGCCGTGCAATACAACGTTGGCGGTGGCTCGCAGCCCGACGACATCGAACTGGCGGACTACACCGGCGACGGGTTCCCCGATGTCGTTGTGACCGACAGCGACCTGCGCGACATCGACGAAGTCACGATCATGATCAACAACGGCCTTGGACAGTTCCTCCAAGCGTTCAACTACATCGTGGACGACGGCTCGGTCGCGCTGACGATCGCCGACTTCAACCTCGACGGAAATATGGACGTCGCCACGGTCAATAACGGCGACTTCCGCGTCACCCAGGTCCGACGCAACTACACGATCTCCATGCTGCTCGGGAACGGCAACGGACTGTTTTCGGTGCGCCCGCCCGTCTCCTACACCTGCCCGGCACAGTTCAACGGCAACCCGATCATCTGCTTTCCCCGCGACATCAAGGCGGGGGACTTCAACAAAGACGGAATCCCCGATCTCGCCATCTCGGTCGACATTCGCACCGAACAGGATATCGGCGTCGAGACGCCGGGCATCCTCGACACCCTCGTTGGCATCGGCGACGGTACCTTCGAACTGTCTACGTCGGTGCAGGTCGGCCTGCGTCCACGCGGCATCGACGTCGGCGACGTGACCGGTGACACTCTCGACGACATCGTCGTCACCGAGTTCGGTCGCCTCGGCCTACAGCGTCAAGATGATGCGGTGACGATCGTGCGCGCGGTTCCACCGCTGCCTCGCGACAACGGCGAACTCTGTCGCATCGCGGATCAGTGCATCAGTGGTATCTGCTTGGACGGCTACTGCTGTGAGCAGGTCTGCCCTGGCGACCAACGCTGCGACATCTTCGGCTCCGAAGGCATGTGCAAGGATCCGGTCGACAACGGCGAGCGCTGCACCGGCGGTGCGCAGTGTGATTCCGGCTTCTGCGTCGACGGGTTCTGCTGCGAAGCGCGCCAGTGCCCCTTGGGCCAGTTCTGCAACACCGGCGCCTGCGCGCCGCCGGCCAATCCCGGCACTGCGTGCACCGACGACCAGCAGTGCAGCACCGGCAACTGCACCGACGACGTCTGCTGCACGTCGCCGATGTGCCCCGTGGGCCAGAGCTGCAACATCCCCGGCCTGGAAGGCACCTGCCGCGCGAAGCTCGTCCTCGGCACGCCGTGCACGGACGACGCTCAGTGTCTCTCCATCAACTGCGTCGACGGCTTCTGCTGCGATGTGGAAGACTGCGGCCCCGGCCAGTCGTGCGGCGTCGCTGGGCGCGAAGGCTCGTGCGCGGTGCTGCCGACGGCAACGCCGACCGCGACGCCGACCCCGACCCCGCAACCGAACGGCCGCCCCTGCGACGACAACGGCAGCTGCACGAGCGGCAACTGCGTCAACAACACCTGCTGTTCGACCCCCAACTGCCCGCCCAACCAGTTCTGCAACATCTCCACCAACCCGGGGAATTGTACGCCTCGCCAACCGGAAGGCACCGGCTGCAACCAAGACTCGGATTGCCAGACGAACAACTGCAACATCAACATCCCGAACCCGCCCGTCGGTTTCGCGGGTGCCTGTGCTCCGGTTCGGACGCCGACGCCGATCGGCCCCGGAGGCCGTTGTCAGGAGACGGCCAACTGCCAGCCCGGCTTCTTCTGCAACGAGAGGGAAGGGTTCATCTGCTGCAACGAGTTGGAGTGCGCAGCGAACCAGACCTGCCGTGACCCCAGCCAGCCCGGCTTCTGCACGCTGCTGCCGACGCCGACGCCGACGCGCCTGCCGAATGGCGAACGCTGCAGCCCGAACAGCCCCGAGGTTTGCAGCAGCGGCAACTGCGTGCACAACACGTGCTGCCAACAGGCTCTCTGCGTCAACGACGAACGTTGCGACATCCTCAACTTCGAGGGTCGCTGTGTGCCGCCGCTCACGGAAGGCGCTCTGTGCGAGAAGAACTCGGACTGCTCAGGCAGCCTGCAGTGTCTCAATTTGGACGGAACCGGCGCGCGCTGCGGGGTCCGCCCGATCACCCCGACACCGGTCTTCACACTGGTGCCGACGGCGACGCCACAGGCCATCGTCAACACCAGCCGCAGTGGCGGGTGCGCCATCGACGAGACGGGTTCAGCACAAGGCGGTGCCTGGCTGCTGACGCTCTTGCCGCTGGCGGTTTGGATTCGTCGGCGCAATCACGCGTGAGACTTTTCGTCTCCACCTGAAGCTCCCAAAAAAAGGGGGGCGGCTCACAAGAGCCGCCCCTTTTTTTTGTAGATCTAAGCCAGAGCGTATGGGTGAATCGGACGCATCGCTGGCCGCGCAGGCGGCAGCACCGCCAGGGGCTCACACCCCTGGCTGGCGAGAGCCGCCCCTCTACAGGGCTCATGCGCGTGAAATTTCTCTAGGGGTGGCGGCTGCGTCGTTGGGGGCTGGACGCAGCGGGGTTGGGTCCCCGCGTCCGCGGGAACGACGGGGGTAAAGGCGCTGGGGCTGGTGCGCGAGCACGCCACCCGTCCTGTGGTCCTATGAAAATCTCGTCGCCGCTAGAATCGTGGATGAGCGGATCTCCGAGCCGGGCTCACCCTGCTTTGGGTCGATTCAGTCGAGCCATTCCCTGAGCCCCGGAGGGGCGGCCCTCACGAGCCAGAGGTGCAAGCCCCTGGCTTCTTGCGCCGCGGCTGCTTGCTGCTGCGGCGCAACTTTCCGGCCGCCGGCATCGACCCGCGGGAGCTGAACCGCTTTGTCGGATGCGACCTGCGTGTCTTGGTGGAGCGATACTCAATCTCGTGCGGGGCCTGGGCCAGCCAGGAGTTCGCGGCACGCAATGCGCCACTCGAACACTTCCGCGTCGGGCAGGGTGAGGTCCGCGATCGGAAATACACACCCGCGCTCGCGTGTGCGATCTCGCATCCAGGCGGCGAGAATCGTCGTGCCCTCGATGTCGTCCGCGGTCGAGGTCGGCGGATTCGTCAGGGCCGCACGCAGAGTGGCGCAGAACCCATCGATCTCTGCTTCGTCGCTCAGGCGCGCCCGCATCGCTAGTCGACCGGCGACGATGCCGTAGGCGAGTGCAATCCGACGATCGACCGCCCGTTCGAAAACCACCCAGTGCTGCTGCTCGAACAACCAGCCGAGCTGACGCTGGATACCCACCAAGGCACGCAGGGCGTCGAGTTCGCGCTTCGAATACACGGCACCCTCGTACTGGCGACGGTTCTCGCGCTGGCGTGCCCGGTTGGCGAGAAGGTCGTCGAGATCGGCGGTCTGGCCGCGTAGGCGGCCGATGAGAACGTCGACTTGGTCGGCGTACGCGTCCGCAGCGACACGCCCCGCACACGGCGCCGTGCAGCGACCTTGGGTATATTGGGAACACGGCGCGAAGGCCGGGTCTGGATGAAGTGTTCCGGAACACGTCCGCAGGCGAAACTCGCGGGTCAGTATGTCGCGGATGCGTTCCGCTTCCTTGCTGCTGCGAAATGGGCCGATATAGCGCGCGCGTCCGCGCGCGGACATTTTCTTGGTGATCGACAGGCGCGGGAACTCGTCGTTGAGGCCGAGTTTGATGAACGCGATTCGCGGTAGGTGCCGGCCGAGGCGGTTGAACGGTGGCTTCTCGTGCCGAATCGCTTCCGCTTCGGCGAGCGCGGCCTCGAGTTCGGAGCCGAGCATCTCGACGCGAACGTCGTGGGTGGCGCGGATCAGGTCGAGCGTCCGGTCGCCGTGTGCGGCGGCGTTCGTCAGGTAGCTCGCGACGCGCTCGCGGAGGTTTTTCGCCTTGCCGATGTAGAGCAACTCGCCAGCCTCGCCGAGGAGTCGGTAGATGCCCGGAACTTCGGGCAAGCTCGCGACCTTCTCCCGCGGCAGAAAGCTGACGAACGGCCTACCGTCGTGGGCGTGATTCTGGAACTCGAGCACCTGATCGAGCCGGTCGATGCCGCGCGCTTGGAGGATCTCGAGCAGGTGGAACATCACCTCGACCGTGACCCGGACATCCCCGAGTGCGCGGTGGCGGTCGGCCTGCAGGATGCCGAAGTGCCCTGCGAGCGCATCGAGGCCGCGCTTGCCCAGCTCGGGCAGGAGGAGGCGGGCGAGCTTGAGGGTGCAGATCTGGTGGTTGTCGAGTTCGCGACCGCTCAGGCGCATGGAAGTGCGGTTGAGGCAGGCGATATCGAAGGCCGCATTGTGGGCGACGAGGATTGTATCGCCGACGAAGGCGCGGAACTGCGGCCAAACCTCGGTAATGTGGGGGGCGTCGGCGAGCATCGCGTCGTCGATCCCGGTGAGGCCGACGATGAACGGCGGCAGCCGGATGCGCGGATTCACGAGTTGCTGGAACTCCTCGACGACGCGGCCGTCACGGACGCGCGCGGCGCCGATCTCGATGATCGCGGTGCGGGCTGGTTCCAGGCCGGTCATCTCGAGATCGAGCACGGTGAACGTCGTTGCGGCGATCGGTTGGGCGAGCGCCGCGTGGACGGTGGCGTGCCACATGCCGTCTGCGTCGCGCAGGCGGAAGCGCGGGTCGTCGCGGAGCAACTCGGCGACGACCCGTTCGGCGACGGTGGGATCGCCGCCGGGCTGGCGGAAAACGAGGTCGACGAGTTCGTCGGTGCGCACCCCGGCGGGACGTTGCAGCAGGAAATCGTGGAGTTTATCGCGCACGAACCAGGTTTAGATCAGGCCGAAGCGGGTAGGCAAGGTGCTGCGTTGCGCGGATGGAAATGCTCATTCCGCGGGGGCGCTCTCATCGGCGACACGCTTGGCGAGGTAGGCGTCGATGAACGCGTTGATGTCGCCGTCGAGGACCGCTTCCGTGTTGCCGGTTTCGACTCCGGTGCGCAGGTCCTTCACCATCCGGTAGGGGTGCAGCACGTACGACCGGATCTGACTTCCCCAAGCAATCTCCCGCTTCGATTTGTCGAATTCGGCCTTGGCGTCCGCCTGCTTCTGCTTCTCGAGCTCGCGGAGACGCGCCTTGAGAATCTTCATCGCGGTCGCCTTGTTCTTGTGTTGCGAGCGCTCGACCTGGCAGGCGACGACGATGCCGGTCGGCAGGTGGGTGAGGCGCACCGCAGAGTCCGTCTTATTGACGTGCTGGCCGCCGGCGCCGCTCGCCCGATAGGTGTCGATGCGCAAGTCGCCTTCGTTTACTTCGACCTCGACGTCCTCCTCTACTTCCGGATAGACGAACACCGAGGCGAACGAAGTATGCCGGCGTGCATTGGAGTCGAACGGCGAGATGCGCACCAGGCGGTGGATGCCGGCCTCGGCGGAGAGGTAGCCGTAAGCGTAGCGTCCATCGACGGTGATGGTGGCACTCTTGATGCCGGCGCCGTCGCCGGGAAGGATGTCGACGAGGGTCGTCTTGAACCCCTGGCGCTCGGCCCAGCGCATGTACATGCGCATCAGCATCTCTGCCCAGTCTTGCGCCTCGGTGCCGCCGGCGCCAGGGTGCAGGGTGAGGATCGCGTTGCCGGCATCGTCCTCGCCGCTGAGCTTCAGCTCGAGTTCGAGAGCCGAAAGTTGGGTGTCGATGACGTCGAGTTCCGCACTGGCGGCGGCCATCGCATCGTCACCGTCTTCCCCGTCGGCGAGTTCGAGAAAGATGCGCGCGTCTTCGATCCCCTGACTCAGCTTGCGCCAGGTTTCGATGGGCACAGCGAGATCGCTGCGTTCCTTCAGGATTTTTTGTGCGTACTCGTTGTCGTCCCAGAATCCGGCTGCGGCGGAGAAGTGGTCGAGTTCCTCGATGCGTTCGCTTCGCGCGGCAACGTCAAAGATGCCTCCCGAACGCTGCCAGCCGCTCTTCGAGATCGGCGATACGCTCTTTCAATGTCGATGGTTCCATGGTCTCGCTCGCGCGGGTTCAATCCGCGTTCTCGTGATGATCAGGGGCGACGATACCCCCCGACATCACCAACTTGAAGGCCTCTTCGACGGACATGTCGAGATAGATGACGTCATCTTCCGGTACCAGTACCAGGTATCCGGATGTCGGGTTGGGGGTGGTGGGGACGAAAACGTTGATCAGGTTGCCGCCCGTCTTCTCTTGTACTTCGCCCCTGCCGACCCCGGTCATGAGCCCGATGGCGTAAATGCCCCGGCGCGGATACTCGACGAGGACGACGCGGCGGAACTCCTGATGCGTTTGTGCGACCACCGCGTCGACCAGGCGCTGCATGGCGCTGTAGACGCCACGAAAGACGGGGATGCGCAGGAGTAGCTGGTTGATCGTCCGCTGCAGCCGCTGGATCACGACGTTCGAGACGACGAAGCCGACGAACACGATGAGCGCCAACGTCAAGATGGCGCCGAGACCGGGAATGTAGAACGGTAGTAGGTTCTCCGGTTGCAGCGCCCGCGGCAGCAGCCGCATCGCCGATTCGAGGATGTCGATCAACCACGAAACGATCCAAATCGAGATGACGAGCGGGAGGATCGTCAGCAGCCCGGCAATGAAGTAACGGCGCAGGGAGCCGCGCAGGCGGAGATGAAATGCCTCGCGTTCGTTGTCTGGTTTCACGGCGGTCTCGTAATCGCGTCGAAACTCGTGCGGCGGCGCTCGCTCGGAGGTCGCCACCGTACCTGTCGTTGCGCATTGTGTGCGCGAATCTACCGTCTCCGAAAGCCAAGTCAAACCGCGCCGGCGCAACGGCGCAAACGCGTTCGCGACTTCTGCGCTCCGAGCGCGGCGTCAGGGTCGCTGGCTCAGTTCGTGAACCAATTCGACGAGCGCCCGGACGTTGTCCACCGGCGTTTCGGGAAGGATGCCATGGCCGAGGTTGAAGATATGCCCGGGGCGGCCGCCGGCTTGCGCGAGGATCCGCTTGGTTTGGGCGCGGATCTCCGCGAGCGGACCGAGCAGCACGATCGGGTCGAGGTTGCCCTGCACGGCGAAATCCGTGCCGATGCGCGCCCAACCCGCATCGAACTCGACTCGCCAGTCGAGTCCGAGCACGTCGCCGCCGGCCTCGCGCATCGCCTCGAGTAAGCCGCAGGTGCCGGTGCCGAAGTGGATCACCGGCACGCCGGGGCGGACAGCGGCGATCATATTCTGCATGTGCGGCAAAACGAAACGCCGGTAGTCGGAGGGCGACAGCGCGCCGACCCAACTATCGAAGATCTGCACGGCGTCCACGCCCGCCTCGATCTGCGCGTTCAAGTAGTTCGCGGTCGCGCTGCCGAGGCGCTCCATGAGCGTGTTCCATGCATCGGGCGCGGTGTACATGAGCTTCTTGGTGTGTACGTAGTTGCGCGAGCCACCGCCCTCGATCGCATAGGACGCCAGCGTAAACGGCGCTCCGGCGAAGCCGATCAGCGGCACCCGGAGTTGGGCGCGCGCCTGGCGCACGGCTTCATAGACGTAGGCTAGTTCCGCGGCGGCATCGTTGTGCGGCAGGCGCGCGACGTCGTCGGGCGAACGCACGGGGCGATGCAGCACCGGCCCGTCGCCGGGCGTGAACTCGAGACCGAGGCCGAATGGCTCGAGAATCAGGAGAATGTCCGCGAAGATGATCGCGGCGTCGACGCCGAGTCGGTCGACGGCCTCGACCGTCACCTGCGCGGCCGCCGCCGGCGTCTTGCAGAGTTCGAGAAAGCCATAGCGCGCGCGCACGGTGCGGTACTCGGCCATGTAGCGGCCGGCTTGACGCATCAGCCAGACGGGGGTGTAGGGCGCCGGCTCGCGGCGGCAGGCAAGGAGAAACGGGGCGTCGGCGCCGACGGCGGCGTTGGTCTTGTCGGTCACGATTCCTCCGCGATCAGGCCTGTAAGGGCCCGAGCAAGGCCGCCCACGAGTTGCCCCATCTTCGGGTGCGGCGGCTCGTAGCGAACGTTCACGCCGTGCGCCGTGAGCGCTTCGCTGCAGATCGGACCGACCGAGGCGACGACGGTCACGCCGAGGGCGGTGCGCAGCGCATCGGCGCGGTCGGCCGCGACTTGAAACAGATGGTAGACTTGGTTGGCGCTCGTGAACATCACGGCCGTCGCGCCGCCGGCGATGATGGTATCGACCGCCGTTAGCAACGGCCCGATGTCCTCGGGCAATCCCCAGCGGTAGACGGGAACGCGCACAACGGTGGCGCCGCGGTCTTCGAGGGCGCTGAGCAGCGGATCGTTGCTGACGCCGTATTCCTGCACCGCGATCGTCTTGCCGGCGACGGGAAGCCCGGCGTCGAGCGCCGCGAGCAGCTCGCGCCAGGTATTCGGCTCCGGCGCCGTGATGTCCGGATCGAGGCCGAGTTCCCGCAACACGGCGACAGGCTTTGGACCGCGAGCGACGATCTTTCCCCGCCGCAGGGCTGCGGTCAGCCGGGCTGCGGCGTCGTCGCCCGGCAGGGCGGCGATCAGGGTGCGCAGCCCGACGCCGGTCAAGAGGATCGTGACATCGATCTCGCCCCGTTCGAGCCGACGCAGGTAGTCGGCAGGGTGTTGGTTTTGCTCGATGGGGATCTCGCGCATCGACGGCGCTACCATCGGCACGCCGCCGTGGCGGCGGATCAGTTCGGCGATTTCGGTCGCACGGCGACTCTCGAAGGCGATGACGGTACGGCCGCCGAAGCCGGCTCGCTGGTCTGGCACCGCGGGTTCCATCGTTGCCACTTCGGGTTGTGTCACTGCACGATCGCGTCCATGCGCTCGCCCGATTCGAAGTCGACGAGTTCGATGGTGACCGTGGCGCTGACACCGTTGGCCTGTTTGGCCGCAGCGATGCGATCCTGCATGCGGGTGAGGAACATGGTGCGCATCTCGGGCGGCATCTGCGCCATCGGGAAGCCGGTGAGAACCGCGGTCAGATTGGTGTCGTCCTGCCAATCGAGGCGTTGCACCTTGGACGCGAGAATCTGGTGGGTGCGAAAGATCGATTCGACTGCAGTGCGAAAGGCGCTGCCTGGGGGGGCAGCGGGAGCAGCGACCGATTCCGCGCCTGGTGCGGCTCCGGGCGCGCCGGGGGTGGCGACGCGTGCGAGCAGCTCATCGATTTGTTTACGTGTGTCCTCGTCGGGCGCGTTGTCGCGGGCCTGCCGCAACGACGCGAGCGCGGCGTCTTCTTGGCCGGCGGTGCGGTAGGCGATGGCGAGATTGAATTGCGCTTGGAAGAACTTCGGATCCTCCTTCAGGACGGCATCGTAGGTGCGCACCGCCGCTTCGACGTCGCCGCTGGCGAGGAACATGGTGCCGAGATCGGTGCGGACGCTCAGGTCGTCGGGCTTCTGCGCGAGAAACTTCTGGTAGAAGCCGATCGCGTCCGCAGTGGCGTTGCGCTCGTAGGCGATGTTGCCGAGGCCGCGTAGGGCATCGAGGTTATCGGCTTCGAGTTCGAGGACGCGGCGGAAGGCGCGATCGGCGCCGTCGAGATAGGGCTTCTCGATCTGTCCAGCACGGTACAGAACCTCGCCCAGGTGTGACCAGGTTCGCAAGTCGTCCTTGTTCTCCTCGGCTTTCTTCTCGAGGTCGAGGATCGCTTCCCGTACTTGGGCTGGGATGGTCAGCGGCGGGTGATCCTGTGGCAGCGGCGCAGCCCCCGGCTGTCCCGCAGCGGGTGCCCCGGTGCCCTGGCGCTGGACGATCTGCGGCGGTTGCTTCGGGGCGAGGAGGCCGACGAAGATGGTGCCGAGGACGAGACCGACGACGGTGAGGACGACCAGCAGCGGGGCATAGCGACCGAGATCGGGCTTGGCGGTTGGTGCTGCTAGCGGCGCCGTCGCGCGCGGTGCGCCGGTGGCGGTGCCGGCGCGCGCGGTGCCGCACTGGGTGCAGAAGCGCGCCTCGTCGGAAATCTGTGAACCACATTGGGTGCAATATTGATGAGCCATATTGGAGACGATGGAGATACCCGTTCGCGACCAGCGGAGCAACGCGCGGCCCTGCGTCAGGCGCGGAGGAAGCGAATGCCCTCGGCTGCCGTCACCCGGACAACGCGGTCGGGGATCGGTTCGAACAGCTCGCCGTCGAGGACGAAGCCAGCATCGAGTCGCGCCGTCATTTCTCGCACGTTGTGGCCATGGAAGCCGTTTTCGGGGAGTACGTGTGGCCCGGGACGGCCGCGCAGGATGCCGATGCCGGCGCGCGCGACGCGCTTCAGGGACTTCTCGAGCAGTGTGACTTGCAGCGGCGCCGCTTCGTGTCCCCAGAAGGGGCGGATTCCGAGGATCAACCTGCGCAATGTGGATACCATCCCCAGAATCCAGTCGTGCGCCGCGATCTCCTGGCCGTCGAGGTTCCACTGAATTCGGTCTGGAGCCAGCATCCCACCTGAGTTGCGCTGCACCGCTGCGCGCAACATGAGCATCCCGGTGACGATTCCGGCCCCGAAGGTGCCGCGGGCTTTGCCCTCGGGAAAGATTTGGTGCACGAGCCTGACGCCGTTGTTGAACGCACCGAAGCCGAGCAAGAATCCGTAGTGCACGCCCTCCGCGATTTCGACGCGGAGCACGGGGCGATTGCAGACCCGTTCCGCAAGCCGGCCTTCTCGATTCGCCGTGATCAGTTCGGCGAGTCCGCGCACGGGATCGTTCCGGGCGCCGAAGTCGCGGGAGATGGTGTTCGTCCTTCCGCCGCTGATCGGCGCGATCCACGGGAGCCAATTGTTCGCGGGATTGCTGAAGAGGTGGGTCAGCGCGTGTTGGACCGTGCCGTCGCCGCCGTTGAGGACGAGGATGTCGATGCCGACGCACGCCATCTCGCGCAGCGCCGGCTTGACGGCATCCCCATCGGGCGTTTCGAGGTGAAAGACGTCCGGGTGTTCATGGAGAAAGCGGAGAATCTTGTCGACCTTGGAATCGCGCTGACCGGCGCGCAGATTGGAGAGAACACCGATGCGTAGGGGGCTGTTCCCAATGGCGCTCGGCTCATCGCTCGGGTGGTTGTCGATCGGGTTCATGCTGCCGCCTGTCCGTTTCGCCCGCCGATCGCGGCGCCGAGCGGCCGACCATACGCTGTCGGCAAGCTGTGGCCAAGCGGATGCGATCGCGCCATGAATCGAATTCCACCGCCCCCTGCTGCGTCTGTCGCAGCTGTACGCGGAACGAATTTGAGTTATATGTCGGGGAGAAAGAGGAGATGAGTCCGATGGGTAAACCCCACTACGTGGTGGTCGCGATGCTGCTCGCGGCCATGGTTTTCAGTTCGTGCGACTGCAATGAGAGCGACCCGCCGCTCGAAGGCGAGGCGGCCTTCCCCGAGCGCCAAGTCGACTTCGGGGTCGAGAAGAAGGACGGGGCGAAGCCAACCGCAACGGTTGCGGCAACCGAGCCGCCGGCGGCACCCACGGAGCCCGAGCCGACGCGCGAGATCGATTATCGCATCCCGGATGATTTTCCGGCCGATATCCCGATGTACAAGGACGCGGAACTGACGCAGATCCAGCCTCTCGCCAACAACGCCCACAATATCGTTTTCAGCACTGCCGACTCCGTGCCCAACGTGCACAAATTCTACAACGACGAGATGACCGAGAAAGGCTGGGAGATCACCCAGCAATTCGAACGCTCCGGACACGCATTCACTACCTTCAAGAAGGGTGAAACGCTCATGAACCTGACGATCGCCGAGGATGCCATCAACCCGGGCAAGCAGGTGATCGCGATCATGTACGAGGATGTCGCGCCGCTGCAGTTCGACGAGTTCTGAGGCATGGCCAGAGGCCCGTTGATAACCCATCCCGTCATTCCCGCGAAGCTCGTCCCCGCTGTTAGCGGGACGGGGGGCAGGGTTCTGGGCCCAGGGGTCATGAGTCCGAGCGAGGATGCGCACGCGACCACACCGGATGCTACGACCGGGGTCGCTGCCAAAGACGAGTGGGCTCATCTCGCTTTCTGCCCGAACTGCGGCACGCGCCTGTACTTGCTGAAGTGCAAGGCGCGTTGCCCACGCTGCAATTTCTTCCAGGATTGCAGCGACACCATCGTCTGAGACGGGGCGGTCACTCGCGCCCCATCTCGCCACACTGAACCGCCTCGCGTTGGACACGCTGATCATCTCCGGATTTCCCGCTCGTGCGGTGCGCTGCGACTTCGGCGCCGTCGTCGTCGATGTATTCGCCGTCGCCGAACTGGAAGCGTTCGTCGATCGCGACGCCTTGCTGCGCGAGAGCGAGGTCCCCGAGCCGCCGTACTGGGCGCACCTGTGGGTCGGTAGCCGGGCTTTGGCGCGGCACATCGTCGCGTCGCCGCGCCAGTTTGCGACCGCGATCGACATCGGCTGCGGCGTCGGCTTGGCCGGACTCGTCGCTGCGCGCTGCGGCGCCGCCACGACCTTTCTCGACCATGCCCCCGAAGCGCCGCGATTCGTGCGTGCCAGCGCTGCCCGCAACCACTTGCCGGCGGCGGTGTTGCAGACCGATCTGCGCCGGCCCGGCGTCCGCGGTCGCTTCGATCTCTGTCTCGCCGCCGACGCCACCTACGACCCGGTGCTGCAGCGCGCCCTTGCCGAGTTCCTCGCTGCACATCTCGCCGCCGACGGCATCGCCTGGTGCGCCGAGTCGGTGCGCACCGTCGACACCGGCTTCCACGACGCGTGTCACACTCTTGGATTGGCGACCCGGGAGACCCAACTCATCGAAATCGACGAAGGGGTGCCGGTGGTGGTGCGGTTGACGGAAGCGACGTGGGCCCGACGGCCCCGCCGTGCGCCTCGAGGTTCACTCCGATGACGAAGTCACCACCCCGATTTCGGTGATGATCGCGTCCATCGCGACATCGTGTGCTTGCGGGTAGATCGTCGCCATGGCGGCTTGCGCGTATCCTACACCGATCGCGCGCGGCCGCGGCGTCAGTGCGGCGAGGGTGCGGTCGAAGTATCCGCCCCCGTAACCAAGTCGGTGACAGGCTCGGTCGAAGCCGACGACGGGTGTAATGACGACGTCGGGCTGCCGTGCAGGGCCAGAGCCCGGCACGGGTATGCTCCAGACGCCGACTTCGAGCGGGTCGCCGACTTGCCAACGACGAAAGACCAAAGGCGCGTCGGTGGCGACGACGACGGGCAGCACGCAAACGGCACCGCGTGCGGAGATGCTCTCCATCCACGGCCGCAGATCCGGCTCGCCGCGAACGGGCCAATAGGCCGCGATCGTCAATCCCTTCACTTCGCCGAGAAATGCGTCGAGTCCGGCCGCGATGCGTGGCGCGCACGAACGCCGTGCGTCGGCTCCGAGCGCCTGGCGCAAATCCAGCAGACGCCGGCGCTCGGCTGCGCGCCAGGCTGCGAGGGCGGCCGCCGAGTTCATCGGTAGGAGCGGAGCGTCCGATTCCATGTTGGCTTGTCGTCGGCGGGGCTCAACGTGGTCGCGGCATCGGGGGCCGGGGCGGTGCCGGGCGCACTTGCACGGGTGGCCGATGCAAGTGCGGCGGACGCACGAGTGGCGGTCGGGGCGGTACACCGCCCGCGCGCTGCGGCGGCCGCGCCATCCGGTCGCCGTTGGGCGCCGGGCGGTGGCCCCTTGGTTGTCCGGCGTGTCCAGGTCCGGGCGGCGGTCCGCTTTGGCTCGCTCCGCCGCGCATGGCGTCGTCGGGCCGGTCGACGCGCGGCAAGGCCGCGGCTCGTGGTCGCGCCGGAACCAACGCGCGCACCGTCACCCGCCGCATCGCATCGACTTCGGCGGTCAATTTGACCCGCTGACCGACGAGTGATGCTGCGCCGGCGAAATGGTCGAAGCCGACGACGAAGCCGCCCACGTCGAGCCCGCGCCCGACGTCGCGTGCGTAGGCCTCGACCTCGACGCGGGTGACGCGGTCGAGAAAGGCGGGGGCCGCGTCGATCCGCACCGTGTCGGCCACCAACACCCCGTCACGCCAACTACCGCGCACCGAGACGTGTGCTCCCGCGGTCGCGTCGACATCGCCCGGAAGATCGACGGTCGTGCCAGCGATGGCCATGTGCGCACCTCCCGCAGGCGACTGGTCGAGTGGGCCACGCAGCAATACCGCACTCCCCGCGGCACGCTCGATGCGCGATGCATCGATGCTGCCATCCGCGCGGCGCAGCCCGAACACTTGTACTTGGGTGCCGAGTGCGAACGCGCCGTCGGACCCGCGATCGGGAGTGTCGGTCCGGGTCGTCGCAGCGAGATCGATGCGCTGGCCGACGACCTCGAGGCGGTTGGCGGCCACTGCCGTCACCGGACCGGCAACGATCGGTGCGGCATGGATCTCGGCAGCGCGAAGGACACTGCCTCGGCCGACGGCCAGCACTTCTACGACTTGCCCGACGGCGAGGTCGCTGACGGAAACGCGGTGGCCGTCGATCCAGGTCGGCGTGGCGACGTCGTAGTGAATCTCGGTGCCGCCGACACAGATGCTGGCGAAACCGGTGATGGTGCCGAGGATTCCGGTTTGTGGCTGAGCCATGTCGATCCCGGTGCCACCGATGCCGCCCTCGTCGCCTGCTGCCGCGTGCGCGTCGGGCGCGATCCCGGTGCCGCCGAGTCCGCCGTCGTCGTAACTGTGGCCGGTGCCGCCAATGCCGCCGGCGGCTTCGCTTTCCCCTTGGTGGCCGGTGCCACCGATGCCACCCTCGTCGTCGCCGGGAAGGGCGAGGTCGGGGTATGGCGCGCCCCCGAATGCACATGGATTGGCGGCCGCAGGCGCCGTCGCGCAGCACAGCAAGAGCGCCGCCACGATCCATTGTGCAGCTCGGTGTCGGGCAGCCACGCGAGGAGTGGGCACGAGAGGAGTGGCAATGCCTATCGCGGACGTCATTTCTGTTCGTCCTCGGGCGCGCTGTCCGCATCCGCACGGGAGAAGAAATAGGTTCCGAAGTTGATGCGCTGCTCTGCGCCGGGCTTGCCGGAAACCTCTTTTTGTAGGGATAGCGCCCGCGCGTTGATCTGCTGCAAAGCGGCCATGCCCAGTTGGCGCGACAGGGCCGCGAGTTCAACCACCGCAGCAAGTGGCAGGTGGTTGTAACTGACACTGCGCTCGAGGAAGCGCGGCTCGCCGCCGAGCAAGTTGTGCACGGCAGCGGCAGCATGATCATGCAGGTTGCGTCCGAAGAAGAAGGCGAGTTCGTCCGAACCCGACTCGGGCACGAAGGCGTCGGCACGGAGGCAGATCTGCTCGTCGGCGCTGAGTTCGACGATGCCGAGACGGAGCAACTCGTCGAGGACGACACGCGGGCGGATGTCGGTGTTGACCGAACGCACGAGGCTCGCGAACGATGCTGCGGCCGAATCGTCCTCGGCAGCCAGGCGCGGCAGCAGCAGCGGCCGGCCGTCGCGATCGAGGTACTCGGCCTCGGTCGTCCAGCGGCTGATGATCTGCGTGGCGAGAGCAACGCGCTTGGGCGTTGGGTTGGCCTCGGGCTGGGTGTTCCGCAAGCGCCGGACATCCTTGCGATGGACGCCGGTGAGTAGGTGGATGCGGCTGTCGGTTTGCGGCTTGCCGTCGACGGGGAAGTCGCGGTCGGCGACGTCCACATAGATGTCCTTGAGCAACTCCGCGGCTGCGGGAAACGTTATGCCGCGGGCGATCAACAGCCGCACCACGGGGGTGAGGGCCCTGCGGACGGCAGCAAGGAGGGCGGGGGTCGCCGGGTTGGATCCAGTGGGGTGTTGCATGAATCGCTCGCGTGGAAGTTTTTACCACGATTTTTTTTCCGCGCAATCTTGACGTGGGAAAAATTTCCACCTATACGTTTCTCGGCGTGTGAGAAAAATTCCCACGCGCATTGGATTCGGAAGCGATCGCCGGTGCACCCGACCGCAACCTTCGCCCCCGTCAACCGGTCGCAACAAAAAAGGAGAGAAGTTCATGTCCCACCTCAATGGGTTCCGCGTCGTTCCCGCCGCTGTCTTCGGCCTCGTCCTCGCCTTCATGGCCACCTCCGCTCCCGCTCAGGAAGCCGATGACACGGCGACCCAAGAGTGCATTGCCAGTTGCCGCGAAGCCGCGCATGCATGCTTCTTCGATGCCCGCGAGGCCGGCAAACTCTGCCTCGAAGAAGCCGGGTGCGACACCCTGCGCGACGACTACCGCGCTACCTGCCTGGTCGCTGACCGCGACGCCGAGGCCTGCGCCGCCGCCCGAACCGCCTTGCAGCAATGCACTGAGCCCTGTCGGGAAATGTCGCGTGGCGTCGCCGACGCCTGCCGTGAAGCCTCGCGAGCCTGCATCACCGAGGACTGCGGCGTCGAAGACCGGCGTCCGGCGCACCCCGGTCGAGGTTCGCGCCCCGGCCGCGGCGAACGGCCGCACCACGGATTCAACCACTGAGCCCACACGACGGGGAGTGCGCGACGCCGTGTCGCGCGCTCCCCGTCGTCACCGGAAGCAAAAGGGATCTCGCCATGAATATCGTTCCCCCTCTCGCCGTCCTCCTCGCCCTCGTTCAATTTTCCGCCATGACCGCTTCGGTCGCCACGGCCCAACCCCGCCATCGCCGCAGCACCGACCCGCGTCCCCAGATGCCTCGCGAGGCCGAATTCCGTAGCATCGACGGTTCCGGCAACAACGTCGCCGACGCGACACTCGGCGCCGCCGCGACGCCGCTGCGCCGCCGCGACGCCGCTGCGCCGGCTCGCGTTTGCCGACTACGACGACGGCATCAGTAGCCTCGCCGGCTCCGCGCGTCCCGACCCGCGCAGCATCAGCAATGCCGTTTGCGCCCAATCCGACTCGATTCCGAACCGCCGCGGCGCGAGCGACTTTCTCTGGCAATGGGGCCAGTTTCTCGACCACGACATCGACCGCACGGGTGCGGCGGATCCGAGCGAGTTGGCACCCATCGCGATTCCGCTCGGCGATCCTTACTTCGACCCCGCAGGCAGCGGCGATGTACGTCTCAGCTTTCGGCGCTCGATCTATGACCCCGGCAGCGGCGTCGCCGACGGAATTCCGCGCGAGCAGCTCAACGAGATCACTGCTTGGATCGACGCTTCGCAGGTCTACGGCTCGGATGCGGACACTGCGGCATCCCTGCGCACCTTCGTCGGCGGACGCCTGGCAGTGAGCGATGGCGACCTGTTGCCCGTCGACGAAGCGGGCTTCTTCCGTGCCGGCGACGTTCGTGCCAACGAGCAACTCGGCCTGATTGCGATGCACACCGTTTTCGTGCGCGAGCACAACCGGATCGTCGCCAGCATGGCGCGTATGCAGCCGACGCTGAGCGACGAGCAACTCTACCAGCGGGCGCGACGGATCGTGGGCGCGTTGTTGCAGGCCATCACCTTCCGCGAGTTCCTCCCGGCGCTCCTCGGGCCCGATCCGCTGCCGCCCTATTCCGGCTACCGGCCGACCGCCGATGCGCCCATCGCCAATGAATTCTCGACTGCGGCTTTCCGCCTGGGCCACAGTCTTCTGAACACGACGATGCTGCGTCTCGACGCGGACGGCCATCCCATCGCCGCAGGGAACATCGCCTTGCGCGAGGCCTTTTTCGCACCCGATCGGATCCGCGACGAGGGTGGAATCGAGCCGATCTTGCGCGGGCTAGCGGCGCAGGCGGCGCAGAATGTCGATCCGTTCGTCGTCGACGACGTGCGCAACTTCCTCTTTGGCCCTCCGGGTGCGGGCGGCTTCGATCTGGCGTCACTCAACATCCAGCGCGGGCGCGACCACGGCTTGCCGAGCTACAACGACATGCGGCGCGCGCTCGGCCTGCGTCCGGCGCGGCGCTTCGCCGACATCAGCTCGAACCGCGAGATCCGCAACCGCCTCGCCAGCGTCTACGTCAGCGTTGAAGACATCGACCTCTGGATCGGCGGGCTCGCCGAAGACCATCGCCCGGGGGCACTCGTGGGCCCGCTGATCGCGACGATCCTGACGCACCAATTCGAGAATCTGCGCGACGGCGATCGCTTCTGGTACCAGCGTATTCTCACGCCGCTCGAGCAGGCAATCGTCGGGAGCACGCGCCTCGCGGATGTCATCCGGCGCAACACCGCTATCGGCAGCGAACTCGACCGCGACGCCTTCCGCGTCGACTGATCGTCGTCTCCTGGGTCACGAACGACGACGCCGTTCCGAAACTGCTACGCCACAGGGGCACGAGGCGCTTCCAATCATGAGCGCTTCGTGTCTTTGTGGCGCCTCGCATGCTGTCCCGATCTCTGTGCGCCATCGTGTTGCTCGCCGTGATTGCGACCCCGGCAGTCGCTGCTGACCCGGCCGCGCCGGTTCAACTCGCCATCGGCACTGGTTACCATTTCAGCGTCGGCGACTATGGCGAAAGCCGCGATACGCAGATCCACTACGTGCCGCTCATCGCCCGCGGCGAGGTCGAGCGTTGGTCGGCCGAGATCACCCTGCCGCTGATCGCCTTGCGTGGTCCGAGTGGCATTGCCGGCGTCGTCTCGGGCGCTGACTCCGATCGCGTCTCCACGGACCAGGGCCTGGGCGACGTGCAGATCGCAAGCTCCTATCTGCACCCGCCCGTGCGCTCGGGTTGGCCGTACTTCGAGGCCGAAGTCCGGCTCAAGCTACCGACCGCGGCCGGTGGCGACAATCTGGGCACGGGCGAACTCGACGTCGTTCCGAGTCTCGAAGCCACCTGGAGTATCGGCCGCTGGAACCCGTTTCTCGGGTTGGCCTACGAGATTCTCGGCGACCCGGGCGAGAGTGTTGCCGCGGACGGCAGCGTCACCGGCTTCGAGCTCGACAACGCTTGGCGTGCCAGCGCCGGAACGTCGTACCAAGCGAGCGCGCGCCTCGGTGTGGGCATGCTGTTCGAGTACGGCACGCCGACGTCGGCCGACGCCGGCGATCGCCTCGACGCGATCCCCTACACGAGCGTCCAGATCGATCCGGCGTGGACGCTGCAAATCTATGCCAGCGCGGGCCTGGCTTCCGGCAGCGCCGACGTCGGCAGCGGCATCCAGATCACTCGTGCATGGTCGTTTGCGCGGGCGACTCCGGTGCAACCCTAGGTCGTCGCGTCGCCCGCCCCCTCAATCGATCGGTACGCGTACGCTGATGGCGCCGCGCAGGTCTCCCGCAGCGTAACCGGTGGCTTCGTCATCCGGATAGCGCTCATGCAGAAAAGCTTTCACTTCCTCGGGAATCTCCGCCACCGAACCGTGACACTGTACGCAGATGCCTCCCGGGAACAGGATCGGGCGCAGATGCCGGAGCACGCGCTTGCCGTCCGCCGTCGCAACCACCTCGTAATGCGATTCGGCGAATCGCCCCGATTCGACGCGTTCCTGTTGGGTGATGAGCCAGTCTTTCTCGAACCGGTCGGGACGGTTCGCCGGATTGCGCACGCGCAGGGCCGTTCGCGCGACGGTTGCGCCATGCCTTGCGCCGACGTCCGCGGTGATTGACTGCGCCATCTCGGCGCAAACCTTGGCGCCGGCCTCGACTCCGTCTGCGTCGAGTGCGGCCTGGAGGCGCCCCATCAATGTTCCTGCGAGTTGGTTTGCTGCCTCGTCGGCGATACGGCGGGCCTGTAGCTCTTGCGCGAATGCGCGTACTCCGGCGGCGACGGTATCCTTCTCCAGTCCGGCGGTGCGGGCGGCAGCGAGAGCCTGATCGACGGGCATGTCTTGGCGCATGATCAGGTCGGACGCCCACCAACCCGCAGCCCGCTGCCCGGTAGAGCAGTGGACGAGTACCGAGCCCGGTGCGGCGCTCGCGACGATCTCGGCGACGCGTTGCACGGCTTCCGCTCGCAGCGGCGCGCCTTTCGGAAACGGCACCGAGTGGTAGGCGAGTCCGCTCGCGCGAACCGCCGCCGCCGTCGTCGCCGTCTCTTCTTCCGGCCCGCGCAAGTCGACGACGATCTCGAGCCCGAGTCCCTTCGCCGTAGCGAGCGCCGCAGCGTCCGGAGGCCCTCCGAGCCAGACCGATCCGCCGCGATACACCGAATAGGCCGGCGACCACGCGACCGGCCCAGCTGGCGAAAGGTCTGGAACGGCTGTGGCTGGCGCCGTGGTCGTCAGGAGCATTGCAAGGAGCGCGAGTATGACAGGCGAAGATTTCATCATCGGAACCTCTGATTCGACGCCTTTGGCGGATTGCGCTGGGGTTCTCCGTGGGTCGAGCCGTCCGTATCCGAGATCCTTCGGCAGCGCCCGAAAGAGAATACGGAATTCGTCGTTGCGGCTCCAATCTCGACGATACCCGAAAGCAGGGATCGTTCCATGTCGAAAACTTGGCCCTTGACCCTTGACCCTCCCTGAGGCACTGCGCTCGTACCAATACCCATGTCCCGTCCATCCACCCGCTTCGACTTCGGTCTCTACGCCGCGTGCGCCGGCGCCGAAGTGGCGCTGCACGTCGCGACCGCAGGCCGTTACGGCATGTTCCGCGATGAGTACTACTATCTCGCCTGCGCCGACCGGCTCGACTGGGGCTACGTCGATCACCCGCCGCTGTCGATCCTGGTGCTCGCGATCTCGCGCGCGCTACTCGGCGATTCGGTGCTGGCGACGCGCCTGCCGGCGATCCTCGCCGCGGCCGCAGTCGTGGTCGTGGCCGGACTGCTCACCCGCAGGCTCGGCGGCGGGCGCTTCGCCCAGGGCTTGGCCATGCTCTGCGTCGTCGCCTGCCCGATGCTCCTCGGAATCCACAGCCTCTATTCGATGAATAGCTTCGATCACCTGTTCTGGGTGCTCGGCGCATACGTGCTCGTCGGCATCATCCAGACCGATGACCCGCGCCGCTGGCTGTTACTCGGCCTTGTCAGCGGACTCGGCTTACAGAACAAGACGAGCATGGCATTCTTCGCCATCGGCCTGGTGGCCGGTCTCGCGCTGACGTCGCAGCGCAAATGGTTCCGCAGTCCGTATCTCTATGCCGGCGGCGCTCTGGCCCTGCTCATCTACGCGCCGAACATCGCTTGGCAGGTGCAACACGACTTCGCGATGCTCGAGTTCATCCGCAATGCGTCACTTCATAAGAATGCCCCGATAACCCCGGTCAGCTATGTGCTGGAGATCGTCAAGACCTTCCACCCGCTGCTGCTGCCCGTCTGGCTGATGGGCGCGCTCTACCCGTTCGTGCGCAGCGAGGCGCGCGTGTGGCGCCCGCTCGCGCTCGTGTTCGTCACCGTGCTGATCGTGTTCATGTTCACCAACGGCAAGCCCTACTACGCCGCACCGGCGTTCGCGCTGATCTTCCCGCTGGGGGCATTGTGGATCGAGCGCCTGACGACGGAGCGGAGGTCATGGCGCCCGGCGATCGTCGTCGTGCTCGTCATCGGCGGAGCGCTGTTCGTGCCGATGGCGATTCCGATCCTGCCGCCGCAAAAGGCGCTCACCTACATGCAGACCATCGGCATCATCCCGAAGCCAGCCGAGCGCGGTCACAGCGGCGAGATGCCGCAGCATTTCGCTGACCGCTTCGGCTGGCGCAAGCGAGCCGAGTTGGTCAAGCGAGCCTACGACTCGTTGTCGCCGGAGGATCGGAAGAAGGCGGTGATCCTCTGCCCGAACTACGGCGAGGCTGCGGCGATGGAGTACTACGCCGCCGAACTCGGCTTGCCGCCGGCCATCTCCGGTCACAATAACTATTGGCTTTGGGGTCCGGGGCAGGCCGGGGGCGAGGTCAACATCGTGATCGCCCATCCCGACAACGAGATGCTGCGCGCGTTTCGCGCGGTCGAGGACCTCGGCACCGTCGACGAACCGTTCCAACTCGATCGTTGGCGTGAGTTGCGGGTTTACATCGCCCGCGGCCTCGAGCGCCCGGTCGCGGAACTCTGGCCCGACTTGAAGCGGTTCATTTGAACCGGAGCGGCCAGCAGCGCGGCGGCATCGCTTGCGTCCACGCTGGCATGATTCGTATCGTTGCACCGCAAGTGTCACCTGCGACGACACCGATAGCTCGGAGAAAGAGAAGAAGCCGATGGCACACGAAGCAGCCGTAAGCGCTGCGAACGCGGCGGAAGTGTCCTTCAACGTTCGCCTCGACCGTTGCATCGAGAAGTCGGGCTCCCTGCTTTGCGTCGGTCTCGACCCGCATGCGGAGCGACTCCGCGAGCCGGTCGCCGACTTCTGCCGCCGCATCATCGATGCCACCGCGGATGCCGCCGTCGCCTTCAAGCCCAACAGCGCCTTTTTCGAGATCGCCGGAGTGGAAGGGATGCGCGACCTTCAGACCATCGCACGGCACGTTCCCGCGAGTTGCGTCTTGGTGCTCGATGCGAAGCGAGGCGACATCGGCTCGACCGCGCGCGCCTATGCGCAGGCAGCCTTCGCCACCTTCGGCGCCGACGCGGTAACCGTCAGTCCCTACCTCGGCGGCGACAGCCTCGAGCCCTTTCTCGAGAATCCCGCCAAGGGCGCGTTCGTGCTCTGCCACACATCGAATCCCGGCGCGGCCGACTTCCAGCACCTCGACGTCGGCGGGCGGCCGCTCTACCTCGAGGTGGCGCGCCGTGCGGCCGCAGATTGGAACACCTCAATGAACGTCGGCCTGGTGGTCGGCGCGACGTACCCTGAAGCGCTCGCCGCGGTGCGCGCGACGGCGTCGGGTCTTCCCTTTCTCGTCCCGGGCATCGGCGCCCAGGGCGGCGATCTCGAGGCAGCGGTACGCGCCGGCATCGACGCGAACGGCCGCGGCATGCTGGTGTCGAGTTCGCGCGAAATCATCTTCGCCGCCGATCCGGGTACAGCAGCGAAGCGGGTGCGCGACGCGATCAACGCGGCGCGCACGTAGCCGGTGACTGTCGGCCCCCGGGGTCGTAGTTTCTTTGTGGGTCTTCTCCACCCGTCGCCCTCGCGGACGCGGGGGCCCAGGGGTTGGAATCGGATTCTTCGCGACGCAGACGGGCTGGGAAGGGGACCGCCGGCTATGTGCGACCACCGCCTTCGACCGCCGAGTTGGTCACGGCTGCGGGGGTTGGTGCTGGAGGCGGCGGGGTTGGGTTCCCGCGTGCGCGGGAAAGGCGGAGGCGTTGGGGGCGGGAGCACGGATCCTGCCGGCGCGACGAACCGATGAGGCATGGTCCCGCGCTGCGTTCTGGGTATGCGGCCCGTGCACGCCACATGCCCGCCTCCTTTCAAGGCTCGCCCAAACCGACCAAGCTCCCTG
>Ga0163144_10004448_pt1 | contig 31542 bp, 16 predicted proteins | sample OliLak19BULKMAT1_FD_123175 | JGI IMG/M metagenome (GOLD analysis project Ga0163144, IMG submission 123175) | Freshwater microbial mat bacterial communities from Lake Vanda, McMurdo Dry Valleys, Antarctica - Oligotrophic Lake LV.19.BULKMAT1 | ecosystem: Environmental > Aquatic > Freshwater >... | reverse complement strand
GCGAACTGGATGTGCCGCCCGCCTTTCATTCCGTGCGCCGCGCCACCGGCGACGAGGATCGGCAGGTTCGTGTGGTCGTGGATGTTGGGATTGCCAATGCCGCTGCCGTAGAGAATGAGCGAGTGGTCGAGCAAGGTGCCGTTGCCTTCCGGCGTGGCTTTCAATTTCGCCAGATACTCCGCAAAGAGCGAGACGTGGAACGCGTTGATCTTCGACATGCGCGCGATCTTGGCCGGGTCGTTGCCGTGGTGTGAAAGCGGATGGTGCGGATCGGAAACGCCAATCTCAGGGTAAGTGCGGTTGCTGGTTTCGCGCGCGAGTTGAAAGGTGATAACGCGCGTGACGTCGCCCTGCAACGCCAGCACCTGCAAGTCGAACATCAGCCGCGCGTGGTCGGCATACGCGGCGGGCACGCCCACCGGACGGTCGAGGTCGGGCAGCGGATTGCTCGCGGCGTCGGACTCCGCCTTCTGGATGCGGCGCTCCACTTCGCGGACGGTGTCGAGATACTGGCTCACGCGCGCTCGGTCACCCGGCCCGAGTTCGCGCTGGAGCCGCGCGAGATCGCTGGTGAAGGAGTCGAGCAGGCTGGCGCGCTTGCGCAACGCCGCCTGGCGTTCGGCCTTGCTGCCGCCTTCGCCGAACAAACTTTCAAACACAATGCGCGGATGCGCCTCGGCCGGGATCGGTGTCGTCGGCGACGACCACGAGAGATTGTTCTGATAAGCGCAGGCGTAACCGTTGTCGCACTGGCCGACCACTTGCAGGTGATCCATGGCGAGTTCGAGCGAAGGCAACTGCGTCTGCTGGCCGATTTGCTTGGCCGCGATTTGATCGACGGTGGTGCCGAGATAGTAATCCGAGCTTTCGGTCAGCTTGGCCTTGGCGGCGCTGAGGAAGGCGGAGTTGGAAGTGGCATGGCTGCCGGGATAGGCGTTCTGCAACTCCAGATTCGAGATCACCGTGATGTGATCCTTGACCGGCGCGAGCGAACTGAGGATGGGCGAAAGCTCGCCGAGTTTCGCGCCGCCCGGAGCCTTCCCGCCGGGGGGCGTCCATCGGCTCTGGTCGCAGCCCATCGGCATGAAAACGAAGCCGAGGCGGCGCACGGGATTGCCAGCGGTTTTCGCCAGCGGCGTCGCGGCGGGAACCATCGCTTCGAGCAACGGCAGCGCCATCGTGGCACCGACGCCGCGCAGGAAGGTGCGGCGGGGCATGAACTTCTTCGTGATGAAACTCATAATGATTTTCTCACGCTGCGACTGATACCCACTCCAGCGGGCAGCGGTCCTTTCTGGTGGTGGAGCTAAGATTAGCCCCGTTGACCGGCCTTTGCCAACCGCTCTTTTCCGACACAGACGGTGCGGGCGTAGGCCCGCCGCAAGCCTGCGGAGTTCCCTTCACGGCTGAACTGGTACCAGGCGAAGACGCTCACACTCAAACGCGCGAAATCCCTTCGTCCCGCCAGCGCCGTCCGCCGCCGCTCGAAACGCCGTTTCGTCGCACCGAGCATTCGCGGCCTCAACCCCGGCAGGAAGCGAAAGCCGCAGAACGGCACGCCTTCCCGCGTCGCCAGCAAGAAACGGTACGGCCCCGGTCGGTAACCGCCGGACAGCAACTCCTCCCGCAGCCGGAGCAGTTCCGACTCCCGCCGCAGCCACCAATCCACCACGTCGGGTCGCCGGGATTTCCCACGCCGGGCCTTGGCCGCCGCCAGGAACAGATTTTCCACCGAGGCCACGCCTTCCAGCGTGCAATGCTGCGCGGCTTGACGTTGATTCATGGCCCATGAAAACCGACACCCGGCCCCCGATCTACACGCTCACCGTCGAATGGCTGGGCTGGACGCTCGACCGCGCCGCCGGAGCGGAAAGCCGCGCCGCTGCGCCGGGTGAACTTGAACCTGGAAAAACTGCGCGTCTTCTGGCGGCTCATTCACGACCGCCATTGGATCAGCCAGCAGCAACTGCTCTTTGCCGCCCAGCGCCTGGATGAACTCGGGCGCATGGCCGGCGGCTGGCTCAAGCAGGTGGAGCGCAAGACCCCTCCTCATTCGTAGCAGCCGACGTAAGGAGGCTCTGACTGCCTTGCGCCGAAAAAGAATGAGCCTCCTTCCATCGGCTGCTACGAGCGATGGGGAAAATACGGGCCGTGACTTTCGCGGACGCCCCGCTGGAAGCGGAACCGTTACCGGCCACGGCCCGCGCCGCGTCTTTTCCCCGAGTGGGGCGCGCTGGACCGGGTTAGGTGATCTCTTGGCCCTCGCGGCGCAGGGCCTGCCCCCGCGCCACACCCCGCCATTTCGTTGCGATACCTTCCCAGCCGACCCACGAACACCCACCACCCGAAAACCCACATTGTGGTCACGATTCTCGGGCGCGTTGTTGTTGCGATACGAACAGGAGAAGTTCGCCGGATCGTCATTGATCCACGAACCGCCCCGCAACACGCGCGTCGGCCCGGCCCACCGCTTCCGAGCGAGGACCAGCCTCGTCGAAATTTTTTTCCGGGCGCTGCGCGCCGGAGAAAGAGAAAAGGGTAAAAGTTTCAAAGGAAAAAGGGTAACGGTCGAGACCACCTACACAGCCGACCCACGAACACCCACCACCCGAAAACCCACACTGAGGTCACGAAACTCGGGCGCGATGCCGATGCGATACGAACAGGAGAGACCCGTCGGAACGCCAATGATCCACGAATCGCCCCGCAACACGCGCGAAGCTCCCTTCGCTGGCCCACTTGGATCGGTGACCGGTCCTTTTGGATACGGCCCAAACCAATCGTGGCACCATTCCCACACATTTCCATGCACGTCATACAGACCCCAAGCGTTGGGTTTCTTCTGGCCCACGGGCTGGGTTTTTCCGCCACTATTTTTCCCATACCACGCGTACTCGCCCAGCTTCGATTCGTCGTCGCCGAAGGAGAAGCGCGTTTTGCGGCCCGCCCGGCAGGCGTATTCCCACTCGGCTTCCGTCGGCAGCCGGCAACCCGCCCACTGGCAGAAGACTTGCGCGTCGTGCCACGAAACGCCGACGACCGGTTGCTGGGGATCGTTGAACTGGCTGTTGCTCCATTCGGAGGGCGGTTTCGCCTTTGGATTGGCCTCCAGGAACCGCTGATACTCCGCGTTGGTGACCAGATATTTGCCCAGCAGGAACGGCTTCGAGAGGCGGACGCGATGGACGGGTTTCTCATTCCTGTTTTCGTTTTCCGAACCCATGTCGAACTCGCCCGCCGGGATGGTGATGAAAGCAATGCCGGTGCGCGGGTCCACGCGCAGTTCCAGCGGCGCGCCCGCGACCTCGATGGTCGGGCGCTCTACTTCGATCCCGGCCCGCTGGAGAATTTCGCGCGCCAGCGAGGCCAGTTCCGCGTGGCCCGACCGCGCCAAATCGCGGCACACGGCGACGAGATCGGGATGATCGAATTGCCGGAGCCGGCGCAGGATGTCGAGTTGGCGCGGCACCGTCGCCGCCTTGTCCTTCAGGGCCTCGACGAACGGCTCCAGCACGGCATAGCGCGCCTCGTCCAGGCATTGATCCACAAACGCGCCTTCCTTCGCCAGCGCGTCGGTCTGGAGCAGCGCGGTGAAAAACTTCTGCGAGAAATCCTTCGAGCCGACGGCCACGGCGACGAGGATGACTTCGCGCCACCAGCTTTGGCCGACGTGCGGCACGAGTGCCTCCGCCTTGCTCTCGCGCGCCGCGTGCAGGCCGGCGAGGTATTCCTGAAACGTCAGGTGCAGAAAGCCGCACTGGCCCGCGCTCCACATGGCCAGCACGCCGCTCTGGTCACGCATCCGCCGGATGAATTCCTCGCCATCGCGCCCCAACCCCACGCCCGGCGCGAGGTCGGCCAGCGCCTTGGTGGCCACGGCACCGAGTTCCTCGACGGTCTGGCTGGTGCGGTTTTCTTTTTCATGCAACCACCACGCCACGGAGGACAACACACTTTCCGCCGCCTCGGGATCGAAGCCGGCCACGCCCTGATGTTCGAGCATTTCCTTGCGCCAATGCTCGACCAGCACGCGCACGCACTTGGCGTAGAGGTCCGCCCGGCGGCGCGGCAGGTTGCGGTCCTGGTGATGCACCACGCAGAGGATGGTGAGCATGAGCGGATTGGCCGGCAGTTCGCGCAGCCGCCCGATGCGATACTCGGGCTGTTGCAGCAATTCCATCAGCGAGCGGATGAAGCCGGCGGCCTTCTCTTCGGTCGCCTCGCCGTGTCCGTGGAGCTTGCGGCAGACGGCGCGATACCAGTGATCCACGAACTCCGCCACTTGTTCGGGGGTGAGCGGCTTGACGTGGAACTGGCAGAAGGCCGGCCCCAGATCCACGCGGCCCTGATAGCCCTGGTAGCGACTGGTCACGAGGAAGAAATCATCGGGCCGGTGTTCGAGCGCCTGCTTGATCCAGCCGCAGACATGGACGCGGGCGTTCTCGTTCACCACTTCATCCAGCCCGTCGAAGACCCAGAGGACGCCCCGGCGCGCGAGCAGTTCCGAGCCGGGTTGGGCCAGATCGGTCGGCAGTGTGGGCGCGGCCACGGAGTCGGTGATGAACGCGGTCAGACCCTGCGCGAGATGATGGGGCGTGAGATGGCGCAGCCGCAGGAATACCGGCAGCGTGCCAGGGGGCAGGCCGAAGGTTTTCAGGAGGTCCGCCTCCTTGAGCACACGCCAGCAGAATTGCCGCGCGCCGGTGGTCTTGCCCGCGCCGGGGTCGCCGAGCAGCAACACACCCCGGTGCTCAAAACGCGTAGCCCATTTGAAGATGTCGCCGAGGAGGACGTTCTCCTCGCATTGCTCGCGCTGGCGGAGGGTTTTTTCATCGAAACGAAATTGCTGTTCGTTCTTCAGGTCGCGGGCCACGACGACGTTGAGCGGAATGTAGGCTTGCTGGATGGGCAGTTCGATCTGCACGCCCTGGCCGAGGCCAAGGAGTTGGAGTTTGGAAGTGGCGGCTTCGAGGCGGCGGAGATATTCGATGATGGCGGTGGAGAGCGACGGTGTGGTTGGCGGGGCTGGAACTGGGCTGGGTTTCGAACCTGAGGTGAGCGCAGGAGTGATGGGTGTCGTCGCAGCGAGGCTCCTGAGAAAACCGGGCAACGCCGCGTGCTCGCGTCCATAAGGGAGCACGAAGATGCGTTCCTCCGGCTGGTGCTGCTTCTGGAGTTCGACGACATCCTTCTCCAAGGCCAAGCGGTAGTGGCGGGCTTCGTTGCTGGTGTTGACTTCGCGCAGCCAGGAGACAAACGGTCGGAAATTCGGATCGGACAATCCGTCGCCGCAGCCGACGAACAACAGGCTCTGCGTCATGGCCAGCGCGCGGACGACGGCCTGGGCGTGACCGTCCTGCCGGACCTGCTCGTAGGAACGAATGCCCAGTACCACGGAATCCGGCTCGTCCCAGCGGCCGTGCAGGTGAAGGATGGCCTGTTCCTCGCCGCGCAGGACGCGGAAGACTTTGGACTGGTCGCGCCAGGTGACGTGCGGAAGCTTCGTGATGCGCTCCAACAGGTCATCGTAGTTGGTGGTGGCAAGCGGCACCCGAAGATCGCGCAAGGCTTCGAGCACGGCGGCCTCGCGGAGTTGGAGCGCACCAACCGTTTCGCGGAGCCAGCGGCTGAATTCGACGCCCGCAGGGGCTTGGAGTTTGCGCGAGACGATTTCGGCGGCGGCAAGAACGTCATCCAAGTCGCTGGACTCGGCTTGTCCGGTCAACCGCGCCTCCCAAGCGTCATCCAAGGCAGGGTTCAACTTGCGACAGTCCGCCACCCCGAGTTTGAGCAGGCCGGCCCAGGAAGCGGCAGGCGCATTCGTCGTCGCGCCAATCGAAACGCCGGAACCGACGATCACCATGATACTGCGCCGCGCGACCAGATCGCGGAGGTCTTGTTCCAAGGTGGCTGCCATACGGGCGGAGCCTACGGACTTCCTGTGCGCGGGGAAATCCTAATCTGCCACCGCAACGGTCGGCCTTTGCGCACATGGACCGAGTGACCACATGCGAATGGATTTCTGCCATCCCATCCGTCTGGCGGCGGCGAGGGGGCCTGTGGTGGAAGTTGATTGGCCGCTGCTTCACAGCAGCGGCTACGGAGCGTGGGGCCGAGTCACAAAGCCTTCCGCATCGTGAACGGCGCGCTCTGAACGAGGCCGATGATGACGGACGAGAAGCGATAGTCGTCGGCCTGCGCTTCGCGGATAATTTTGCGGACGGCGGGCGCGTCTGACGGCTCGACGCCGCGACCGAGGGCGAAGGTGAGCAACTTTTCGGTCAGCGTGCTGACGAACAAGTCGGGACTCTTCAGCAAACCAGCTTCGAGTCCGGCCACTCCGGCGAACTTGCTGCCGTCCGGCAGGCCACCGTTCACGTCGATGGGCAGGCCGTCCTCGGCGGTGCGCCAGCGACCGATGGCGTCGTAGTTCTCCAGAGAGAAGCCGACGGGATCCATCAAGTTGTGGCAGCTCGCACACGCGGCGTTCGCGCGATGCTCGGCAAGGCGCGCGCGCATCGGCAGCGCGTCGGAGATGGTGTTCTCCTTGAGCGCGGGCACGACGGCGGGTGGCGGGGGCGCGGCATTGCCGAGGAGATTTTCCAGAATCCAGTTGCCACGAATCACCGGCGAGGTGCGCGTGGCGTACGAAGTCACGGTGAGCACGCTGCCCTGACGGAGCAGCCCGCCGCGCTCGCTGTTCTTGTCCAGGGCGACGCGGCGGAACTGGCTGCCATACACGTTGGGAATTCCGTAGTGCTTGGCGAGTCGCTCGTTCAGGAACGTGTAGTTCACCCGCAGCAGGTCGAGCACGCTGCGGTCTTCGCGCACGAGCGTCTCGAAGTGCAGCTCGGTTTCGCGACGAAAGGCCTGGCGCAAGTTGTCATCGAAGTCGGGGAAGAGGCGCAGGTCGGGCGTGATGGATTCCAGGTTGCGCAGGTGGAGCCATTGCCCGGCGAAATTGCTGACGAGGCTTTCGGCGCGTGCATCGGCCAGCATCCGGCGCACTTGTTTCTCCAGCACCCTGGGCTTGTGCAACTCACGGCGCTCGGCGGTCGCGAGCAATTCATCATCGGGAATGCTGCTCCAAAGGAAGAACGAGAGCCGTGAGGCGAGGGTCACATCGCTGAGCCGATATGGCGCACCGGGCGCGACACCGTCGGGCTCGCGCTCGATGCGGAAGAGAAACTCCGGGCTGACGAGGACGGCGTTGAGCGCCGCTTCGATGCCAGCCTCGAAGCCGTCCTCCGCCTTCGCCTTGCGATAGAACTCCATCGGCTTCTGAAGATCTTCCCCGGCGATGGGTCGTCGGTAGGCGCGGCGTGTGAGCGTGGAGAGAATCTTCTCGGCGCAGGCATCTTCCTCGGCAGACTTCGTCGGCTCGCTCACGAAAATCCTCTGGCGGCTTGGGGTGTCACCCGGCCCGGTCGAATCGTAGGGACCATTGACTGAAACCTGGTAAATGGCCGGCGTGAGGCGTGGGTGCCGGTGCATGTTGTAACGCGCTTGATACGGCTGGCGTTTGGTCTCCAGCAGCGACGATGGATTCTTGAGGAACGCGACGCCAAGTTGATGCGGCCCGGCGCTGACGGGCACGCGCACTTTCAAATGCGCATCGACCTTCTCGAAATTCCTGTCGCCCTTGGGCGGCGAGACGGTGAAGAGTTTCATGCGCGCACCATCCAGCAGCACTTCCAAGTCGTGCGGCTCGCGCAAGCCCTCGACTTCCTCGTTGCGATCACGCGTCAGGCGAATCTGAATCTCATACTCGCCATCGCGCGGGAACGTGTGGTTGAGCAAAGCGCCGCCGCGTGTGCCTAATGGCAATCCTTCGACGTGTTCCTCCTGCGTGAGGTCTGGGGGAAGGCGGAACGTGTCGCCGCCGGGCTTGCGCTGCGGAGCGCCGACGGCGAGGCGGCTGATTTTTTCGGCGGCGGAAATGTAGCGGTTCAACAGCGTCGGCGAGAGTTCGCCCACGGTCACATTGTCGAAGCCATGACTCGCATCGTCCTTCGGCAACAACGCCGCCGCGTCGATGTCCAGCGCCAGCAAATCGCGGATGGCGTTCTGGTATTCGGTGCGATTGAGGCGGCGGAAGGTTTCGGTGCGTCCGGGATTGGGATGCTTCGCCGCCGCGCGGTCGAGCGTGGAGGTCAGCTTGGCCACGACTTCATCGTAAGCCTTGTCCGCAGGACGTTCCTTGCCCACGGGCGGCATCTGCCGCGCGCGCATTTTGCGGATGACCTGCTCCCATTCAGCGGAATGTTGCGTGACGCCATCGCGACTGATGCGCTCCAAATCCAGGCCGCCCTTCTTCACGTCCGCATCGTGGCAACTGACGCAGTACTGATTCACCAACGACTTGACCAGTGTGGTCAAAGGATTGGAGGACTGTTGAGCGGCGGGAGAGTTGAGCGCCAGTGCCATCAACAACGATGGGGCGAAGAAATGAATGCCCCATTGAATCATGACCGCACGAGCGCGGCATAGACCGATGGGAACAGGTCGTTTCACGGTGGAAATCATCATGACGGGCCAGGCGAACCCGGACAAGGGCAAAGCCGGAACGCGGCAAACCGACCTGCGCTTTCGTTGCGCTACGGCCATGGCTTCGATACTTTCATTAACCATTGGTTGGTATGGTTTGGCCCGCTGCCTGGCGTCAGCAACGCCTTCCTCGTCGGGCATCAGGCAGGAAAACTCTGGCTGCTGGAAAAGTATGGAACCAACGAGACGAAGTCATTGTTCGCAGACGAGGGGAAGGAGGTATTCAACGAACGCGTACCCAATGGGCTGCTCGGCCTCGCGTTTCATCCGAAGTTCCGTGAGAACCGGAAATACTATCTCAAGCACCAGGTCTTCGAGGACGGCAAGATCGCGACCACGGTGGTCGAGCGCCAGGCCGCGCCGGATGGCGCCAAGCTCGTCCGCTGGTATGAAAACGATGCCAGGGGCTCATTCACCGCGCACGACATCGACGCCACGAACCGGCAGGAAGCGTATGACCTCAATGCTGTGGATCTGGATGGAGATGGGCGACTCGATTTGATTCTGGCGGGGCGCGAAACGCGCAACGCCGTCTGGTATCGGAATCAAAAGCCGAAATGAACCGATGAGGCCGCGGCGCAATTTCAGAAATGGCGCCGCAGGAACTTCCTCACCACCGCCATTCGTTCCTCGTCGTAGAACACCGCCCCACCGTGGGCCGCGCCATGCATCAGCTCCAGTTGCACCGGAGCCTTCGCCTGCTGGTACGCGCCGCACAATTCGAGCGACTGGTTGACCGGCATCTGTGGATCCTGGTCGCCATGGAGCAGGAGCAACGGCGGGTCATGCGGATCCACGTGGAAAACGGGACTGGCCAGGCGGGCCAGTGCGGGAACGTCCTCCGGCTGCGCGCCCAGCAATAAATTCAACGCGGGCACCCGCACGCTCAGACCGTGGGGAGTCGATTGCTTGAGAATGGTCGTGAGATTCGCGCCGCCGTAGAAGCTGATGATGCCTTGCACGTCCGAGCTGTGCGCGCGGTCCCCGCCCACATCGCCTTCCAGTTCGGCCTGACCATTCGACACGCCCACCAAGGCCGCCAGATGTGCGCCTGCAGAATCGCCTGCGATAAGAATCTTCGTCGTCGGCAGCCGCCATTCGCTCCCGTGCCCGCGCAGAAAACGAAGCGCCGCCTTGAGGTCGTGAATCTGCGCCGGGAACTTCGCCTGTGTCGACAGCCGGTAATCCACGCTCGCCACCGCGTAACCGTCCTCGACGAGCTTGCCCAGAGGCATGTCCTTCCTGGAACCCGAACGCCACGCACCGCCATGCACCCAGACGATCAAGGGCGGCCGCGCTTTTGCGTGCGGAAGGTGCAAATCGAGTGCCAGCGCCTGCTCGCCGACCCGCGCGTAAACGACATCGCCAATGACCCGCCATCGATTGGTCTCCACGGCCTGACTCGAAACGCTCACCAGAATCAAGGTGGCTAGCGCGAGTCGAGTCGATGGGTTCATGAGGTCAAACCAATGGGTGGCGGCGCTTTTCCTGGACTTATTTCTGCGGAGCCAGCCACCGCGCCGCGTTTTCCAACACTCGCAATGGCTCAGCCTGTTTGTACACAGGATACGTCTCGTGACCGGGGCGGAAGTAGAAGACACGTCCCCGGCCCACCTGCCAGACGCAGCCGCTGCGGAAATGCTCGCCCTTGTCCCAGCGTTCCTCGAAGACGACCGCGTCGGGCTTCGGAACGTGGAACGGCTCGTCATACATCTCCGTCTGTTGCACGTCCCATTTCAGCGGCAGCCCGGCGGCGATGGGATGTTCGGGGAGCAGCGTGGTGACATGACTCGGCGCGCCGTCTCCGCGATACGCTGGGAAGATGCAACCAGGCAAAGTGAGTTTCCAAACGCCATCCTCCTGGCGCAGTGCCGGCGTGAGCGGTGCGCCGCGTGGCGGGACCTTGCCGAGGGGATTCTGGTTGAAGTATTCGAACTTGGCCGTGGCGCGATCGGCGGCGGGAATCTGCGCGAGCGCATCGTCCTTGGCCCGTTCCTGCATGAGCCGCACGAACGGACGCGCCCAGTGGGCCGAGTGCAGCGCGATGAAACCCAGTTTCCCCTGGCCCACCCGGGCCACGATCCGCTCCACGTTTTCGTCCGTCACGAACGGGTTCTTCACATGGCTCCACCAGATCACCACGTCGGTATCGTTCAGAGTCGCGTCATCGAGGCCTTGCGAGGGAGAGGCAAGTGAAACGGCCTTCACCACGAAGCCGGGCTGCGCCGACAGGTGCGCCGCGATCGTCTCGCCGAGGAACTTCTCTCCGTAAGCGCGCTTCTGTTCCGGCTGTTGCTCGTCCCACACAAGGACGCGGATGGAACGCGGGGCGGCGGCGTGAAGCACGGAGGTCAACGTGAGGAGGGCGACAAAGAAGACGGAAAACAACAAGGTGGATTTGTAGAAAGGTCGCATTTGGATGGGGGGTTAGTTCGCTAAAATTTTGCGATACAGAGCCTTGAAACGTCGCCGGAAGAAAGCCACTGCCGAAGTTCTCAGTCCGCCCGGCGGAATCAGTCCGCCGTTGAGCACGACGAAGCCCGGCAGATTCTGGTTTTCGCTGCCCAGCCCATAGCTGGTCCATGCCCCCATGCTGGGCCGGCCCACCAATCCCAGGCCAGTGTGCAGAAAATAATTCGCGTTCGTGTGCTCCGAGAAATTCGAGACCATCGAACGGATGACGCAGAGGTCATCCGCGCATTCGCCAACGAATGGAAACAGGTCGCTCACAGGCTGACCGAGCTCCTTGGTCAGCCGCGGCTTGGGATCGAAGGTGTTCATCTGCGATCGGCCGCCGTCCATGGAGAGGAAGATGATGTCGCGCGCGCGCGGCTTGAAGTGCGGCTGACGCGGCGCCAGCGAGTTGATCACCTTTTGCGCATTCCCGTTCAGCGCGCCGCCGAACGCCTTGTCCCCCATCAGCGCAAGCAGCGTCACGCCGCCGAAGCCACTGGCCGCCTGTCGCAACATCGCGCGCCGCGTGAGCGGATGATCGAGAAATCGGCCGCAAGAATGAGTTACTTGAAACATCGGGCGCACGGGTCAATGGACGAACGCAACCCTTCCACGCTCAGCCATTCAAGGCAATAGTTCCCAGCGGGATCTGGCTTCGGTGCCGATTGCAGGCGATGCATGCCGCCACTGACAGTCCGGGTATTTTGCGGCAAGGCGCTGCCAGTGGTGGCAAGGAATTACAAGCTGATAGGACCAAGCCCCGTCCGCCCTCGTTATCGCCGTGGTTGAAATCATCCGATTGCGCCAGCAGGGCGGATGGAGCGTCTAGGCACGATGTCCTTAAGCAATGGACGCTGCGAGCTGGGACAGCGGCGCACGCGCGGCGTGCGGATGAGTATGATGAGAGAGAGGCAGTCCACAAATCTTCTTCGCGATTTTCTCCTTCTATCTTCGAAGGCCAGCAGACCTGGCGACGATGGTAGAGATTAAATCAACTGACTGGTATCGAGAAAATTCGTATAAGTCCCCATGCACAAGTCGAGTCTGCAACCTGGCTGCGGACCAGCAAAAAACGTCCAATGAAAATTATCACTGCCACCCTTACCCTGACCCTGCTGTTCTCCGGCCTCTACCTTCCAACGCACGCTCAGGAACAGATCGACCCGGCGGAACTCATCAGCGGCGCTGGCGATTGGCTTACTGAAAACATCGACGACACTGTCTTCGAGTCCCTCGGTGTCGATCGGTTTCGCGCACGCCAATTCCTTCACGAGTTCCACCGCAGCTTCCAAGGCAATTACGTTTACGACCTCGCCGCGCTGCGCGACACCGCCATCCAACTCCAGCCCATCCTCGAGAGCTACGAAGAAACCCAACCCTACGCCGCATGGTTGAAGGCACACCTCGTCGATTTCGATGTCTCGCAAAAACTCCGCGAACAAATCAGCGCCACCGCCACCAACAAGCTTCGCCTTCCCCCGCCAACGCCCCAACTCCAGCGCACCGTATGGGTTCGCGCGATCGAGACCAAGCCCGCTCCACCGGCCGCGAACTCGCAACTCACCCGCCTCAAACAAATCTTCGCCGAGGAAAAAATGCCGCGCGAACTCGTCTGGCTCGCCGAAGTTGAATCCTCATTCGATCCGCGCGCCCAAAGCCCCGCTGGCGCAGCCGGGCTTTTCCAGCTCATGCCCGCCACCGCGCGCAGCCTTGATCTCTCCGTCGGCCTGTTCAGGGATGAACGCCTGCATCCCGAAAAGAACGGTCGCGCCGCTGCCCGTTACCTGCGCGAGCTTCACCAGCGCTTTGGTGACTGGCGGCTAGCCCTCGCCGCTTACAACTGCGGCCCCACGCGCGTCGCCGACCTCCTGAAGAAGAAACGCACCAAATCCTATGACGCCATAAGCCCCTATCTCCCGGTCGAGACCCAGATGTACGTCCCAAAAGTCGAGGCCACTCTGCGCAAGCGCGAAGGCGTCAACCTCACGGAATTGAAGCGGAGCGTCGGGTGAACCGGCAATGCCCAACTGCCGGCGGACACGCTGCTGAGGGAAGGCGCGCTACTTCGCTGCGGGCTTCGCTTTGACCGTGAGCCAGAGTTGGCCGACCGAATCGACAAGCAGTTTCGTGTAGCCCCCAGGGACTCCGTTGTCTTCGCTGGAACTACTCAGAGCAAACAACGCGACTCGTTCCTCCCCCGACTCCACGTCCGTGATCACAAGGCGGAGCGGCACCTGCACAACTTTGGCTTCCGCGGTCGCGACCAGCTTCAGCACGTTCTCACCGCTCTTCTCCAACACGTCCACCGCCTCCGCGCGCAGCCCTTCGGGAAGCCCTTTCAATCGCGCCTTGAGCTTGCGATCGAAGCCGCGGAGGCGCGTCACGGTGAACTTTACCTCGTTGGTATCGCCGGCAGTCACGGTGACGGAATTCGCAGCCAGGCTTGCCTTGAAATCCGCCCGGGCATGCTGCACCGAGAGACGGTAGTAGTGATTCGTGCCGCCGGAGTGCAGCAGGTTGCCAACGACCACACAGAACGTCCCATTCGTCGGTGCCTTCCATTCAAGACGCGGGTCGCGCGAGCCGCTGGCATCATCGTTGCGTGTGAGTTCCTTGCCGTTCGCGTCGGTGATTTTCAGCGTCGCGTCGAGAGCGGAACCAGCCGAGGCGGCTTCCACCGCCGCTTCGATGAACTCGTCTTTTTTCACGTCGAACGCGAAACAATCCTCGTCCCCGACGCCGCCGATCATGCCTCGAATACTGCCCGGCAAAGTAAGCTTCATGGCGTTGGTCGGCATGTAGTTCGGTTCCTGTTCCATCGCGCCACCTGTTCCAATGAAAATGTCCGGACGTTGGGTTCCCGTCGCAAGATGCAGCCGGTAAACACAACCGTCGCCGCCGGTCAGTCGCACCTCGGCGTCGGCGGGATGCTTGAAGCCCATGACCTGCACGACGTAGCTGCCATTGGACGGAGCCTGCCAGATGAGCCGCGGATCGAGCGTCTCGAAATCATGGTTCCAGGTTTGTTGCACTCCGTCCGGGGACACCAAACGCAGCAGCGCGTCCATCTTGGAGGCGAGCGTGTAGGCGTCGAGTCGGGCGTCGAGCCACTGCCCAGCCTTAAGCGTGATGGCAAAGGAATCCACGTCGCCCGATTTATCGAGCCGACCATTCACCGTGATCGGTAGAGGGGTAACAGGCTGCGCATTGGTGAAATGATCGTTCGGCTCCTTTTCGAGAACTTCCGCTCCGCTCGCGATGACAAAGATGCGAGGCAGGCTTGGCCCATCGGCATTGAACACACGAAGCCAGTGTGCGCCGACCGGAGCATCCGCCGACGTCTCCACCCGGAACTTTCCCTTGTTTGTTTCGGCCGTGAAGACGACACCCGTGCAACTCACCCAGACCTTCGGCGGCCAGGGATCAAACTTGCCGGCGATGGTCACGGCGTTCGTCGAACCCCGCACCAAGCCAACGGGGAAGATGTGTTCGACCGTGGGAGACTCAGCCCACAGGCCGATGACCGGGGTGGCGACCAGTCCAAGGATGAAGAGAAGCAAGCTCCGACCCCGTCGTCCGCCCATCACGCGAACAGCTCCTTGATCAAGCGTCCGCCGTTGACCAATTGGATGGGGCGGCCTGTGTTCGTGTGCAGCACCTGCTGAGGGTCGATGCCCATCTTCGTATAGAGCGACGCGGCGAAATCCTCCGGCGTGTGGACATTCTCGGAAGCGTAGTAGCCGCGCGCATCGGTCGCCCCCACGACCTGCCCGCGCGGGATTCCGGCACCAGCCATCAGCACAGACATCGCGCCCGGCCAATGATCGCGGCCCGCATCCTTGTTCACCTTCGGCGTGCGACCAAACTCGCCAAGCGCAATCACCATCGTGTTGTCGAGCAGCCCGCGTTCATCCAAATCACTGATCATCGCGGCCAGACCCTGATCAAATCTCTTCATGAAATCGCCGCGGAACGCCTCGAAAATCTTCGTGTGATTATCCCAGCCGCCGTAATAGACGGTCACGAAACTCACGCCCACTTCCACGAGCCGCCGCGCCATCAGCATGCGCTGGCCGAGATCGTTTCGACCGTAGGCATCGCGCACCTTCGCCGGCTCACGCGCGATGTCGAACGCCTGCTGCGCCTGCGGCGAGGCCACGAGGTCGATGCCTTGCTCGTAAAACTTGTCCAACGTCACCGCCGGATCTTCCGCGAGCTTTTCGGAATGACGTTTCATCTGGTCGAGCGCCTTGCGCAAGGCCTGCCGATTATCGGCGCGACCTTCGCTGATGGCTGGCGGCAGGACGACGTCGCGCACTTTGAATCCGTCCCCGTTCGGATTGCCATCGATGACGAATGGCGCGTGCTGTCCGCCGAGAAAATTTGGTCCACCCGAGCGCGACACTTGCGGCATCGAGATGTAGGCAGGCATGCCGTCGCGCAATCCTCGTTCATACGAAACCATCGAGCCGAACGACGGATGGAAGGTCACGAACGCGCCGCACGCGACCGGCGTCGGCGTGGGCATGCCGGTCATGAGGTAATGATTGCCGCCACCGTGATTCGGATCCTTGTGCCAGATGGAGCGGACAATGGTGAGCTTGTCGGCGACGCTGGCGAGCTTCGGCACGCATTCGCTGAACTGGATCCCAGGCACTTTGGTGGGAATGGCCTTGAAGTCCCCGCGAATCTCCAAGGGCGCGTCCGGCTTCGGATCAAACGTCTCATAATGGGATGGCCCGCCATCGAGCCACACGAGGATGCAATTGATGTTCTTGCCGCCGGGTTTTGGCTGAGCGGCAGCACTCGCCGCGCCCGCGCGTAACCGCAACAAATCACTGAAGCCCAAGCCCAGCGTGCCGCCAAGCCCGAGCTGGATGAAATCGCGGCGAGAGAAGCCAGCGCAGTTTGGCGTGATGCGGTTCATGGGCTTTTGACGGAATGAGGTTGTCGAACCATCGAACTGAAATCAAATGTTTGCGCCATGGTCTTCAATGGTTAAACACAAACTCCGCCGAGTTTAGCAGCGCCCAGAAGACGTCCTCGGTCGCGGTTTGCCGCGTCGCATCCTTGGCGGCGAAGGCGGCGGTGGCCGTCTTCAATTCCGTTTCCGTCGGCGGACGATTGAACAACGTGAAATAAAGCTCAGCCACAATGTCCTCGGGTGAACGCGTGCTCGCCGCCAGCTTCGCCGCGCGACCGCTGCCGTGCGTGAGCTTCGCCTGCAATGCCTTCGAGTTCATCATGTGCAGCGATTGCACGACGCTCGTGCGCAGGTCGCGTTCGCACGGGCAATCACTGCTGGAGTTGGGACGACCGAAGGCGTCGAGGAAGTGCGACCCGATCTTGTAACTCCACGTTTGCATCGCGCGCGCACCGGGCGCCACGCCATTGAACTCCTCTGGTACGCCTGTGACATCGATCACCGCATCGAGCAAGGCCTCCGCCGGCAGTCGGCGGCGCAGCGAGCGCGAGAAGTTCTTCGTGTCCGCCAGATTCCATTCGTTCGGTTCGGAGCTGAGCTGGTAGAGCCGCGACTGCAGTAGCGTTCGCACGAGATGCTTCAAATCGTAGCCGTCCTTGGCGAAGTCTGCGGCCACCGCGTCGAGCAACGGCTCGTTCACCACCGGGTTCGAGACGCGGAAATCATCCACCGGCTCTACGAATCCGCGTCCGAAGAACCCGGCCCACACGCGGTTCACTGCGGCGCGGGCGAAGAACGGATTCTTCTCCGCCGTCAGCCAGGTCACCAGGCCGTGGCGCGGGTCGGTGTTGGTGTTTTCGATGAACGATCCCTCGGGCGGACGAGGCTTCATCACTTCGTCGGTGAGCGGGTGTTTCACCGTCCCGCCGGGCGCGAAGTAGAACGTCTCGTTGCCGGCCGAAATCGGTGGAGAGAGTCCCGCGCCCTTGTGTTTCACGGTCCCGAAGAACGCCGCGAACTGATAAAAATCGTCCTGACTCCACTTCTCGTTCGGATGATGATGGCACTTCGCGCACTCCATCCGCACGCCGAGGAAAAGCTGGCTGAACATCGTTGTCAGGTCGGATGGCTCACGGCGGTCGCGATAGATGACGGCCGGGCCGTCGCGATGATTGTTCCCTTCCGCGAGCAGAATCTCGCGCGCGAACTGGTCGTAAGGTTTGTTGGCGCGGAAACTTTCGCGCAACCATTGGTCGAGCGTGAACACGCTCTTTACGCCGACGCGGTCAGGATTCGGCCGCAGCAGGTCAGCCCACTTGTTCGCCCAGAAATCGGCGTAGGCCGGATGCGCGAGCAGGCGTTCGATCCACTGCTCTCGTTTGCGCGGGTTGGTGTCCGCGAGAAACGCCCGCGCTTCGTCCGCCGACGGCAGCACGCCAATGGTGTCGAGCGAGGAACGGCGGAGAAACTCGGCGTCCGTGCAAGGCTCGCTCGGGAACAATCCGAGTTTGCGGAACTGCGCCCACGCCAGGTCATCGATGAAATTGTTCCGCGGCAGCGACGTGTAACGCTCCTCCGGCAGCAATCGATCCGCCGGGATGGTGATGCGCGCCGCATCGACAAACCCCATGTAGCGCGCGACCACCGCGCTTTCGCCGCTGAGTTGGCCGGCACGCACGATTCCCGTCTCGTCCACGGTGGCAATCTCCTTGTCGCTCGCAGAATAATCCGCGAGCGCGGTCACGTCGCGAGTCGTGTCATCCGAGTAATGAGCCGTGACCCGCAACGGCTGCTTCGCACCTTTCTTGTAGCGTTGCTCGCGCGGCTCGACGTCCACGCGGACCAGCGCCGGCTCGTTCGTGTGTTGATAAATCATCCCGCCGCGAATCCAGCGCAGCAAAGTCTCGTGCGTCGGCGATCCAGGTTCGATGCGCTGACCACCGCCGTGCTCAACCGCGAGCGTGGACTTGAGCAGCAGCAGGCTTTCCTCCGGCGCCGCGGGGAACAGGCGCCGCCCGCGTCCCTCCTTCACAATCTCCGCGAAGTCGGACTTCAGGTCGTAGTTGAAGACCGACAGCTTGAAGCCGTTCTGCCCATCAGGCTTGGCGTGGCAAGAGCCCGCCGCGCAACCCGCCCGAGCCAGCAGCGGCATCACGTCACGGACGAAGGACGGAGACGATGCATCGGACTCTGGGCGTGGACCACGACTCGTAGCAGCCGACGTGAGGAGGCTCTGATCTTTCTTAGGCTTGGACTTCTTTCCGACGGTTGGAGCCTCGTCACCCCGGCTGCTACTTGATGAGGAATCGGCGGCGGTAATCTCCGCCTGCCGCAGTGTCACCAGTGTCTTTCCTTCGCTGCTCACGGCATAGACCACGCCGTCCTGACCACCGGTGAAGGCGCGCTTGCCATCGGCGCTGACGGCGACCGCATGCAGCGATTCCGGCCAGCGGCCCAATTGTTTTTCATCCGCCGTCGCGGAACTCTGCTCGCCGGAATGACGCTTGAAGTTCTTGAACGAATCCACCTGCCCGCCGTCATCCACGGCGACCACCGCGACGCCGTTTGCCGACCACGCCGCCGCGTTGAAGCCCTGCTTGCGTCCGCCGATGGTCAGCGTGCTTTCCCGCGTCTTCACGTCCCAGATCTTGAGTTGCTTGTCCAGGCTCACGCTGACCAGTTCCGTGCCGTTGGTGTTGAAGCCAAGACCCGTGACCGCGCCGACGTGGCCTTCGAGCCGCGCAAGCTCGCGCTGCGAAATCATCTCCCAAAGTTTGATCACCTTGTCGCCACCTGCCGTGGCGAGCATCCCGCCGTCCGGGCTGACCGCGAGGTCATAGATGGAATCGGCGTGCGCGGGCCAGGCCGCCATGGGCTTGCCTGAATCAGCAGCCAGAAGTTTTATCGAACCGCTCTCGGCCGGGACGCTGTCCGCCGCGACCAGCGCGCCGCCATAGGCGCTGAAACGCAGCGCCGTCACCCGCCCGACCCATCCGGTGCTCACTGACCAACTCGCTTTGAAACCATTCGTCTCCCACAAGGTCAGCTCGCGAAACGCGCCGCTCGCCAGCGCCCGTCCGTCGGGGCTCCACGCCAGCGCCCGCACCGCATCACGATGCGCCTCAAAGTCCGCGACGATGGGGAAGTTCGTCGCCAGCGTGTCGTGAACCACGATGCGCTGCCCGCGCCCGATCGCCAGCAACCGTCCATCCGGTGCCAGCGCCACCGCCAGCGAAGGTGCGTGGCCCGACGGTAAGGATTCGAGCTTCACTTCCCGCACGCGCTTCTCGCCGCGCATCGCCGCCTCGTCCCACTTCAATCCCTCCGCGATCCAGCGCCGGACGATCTCGATCTGATTCGTCGAGAGCTGTTTCTTTGGCGGCATGTGCGGGTCGGCATCCGGCAGCAGCGCATTGAAAAGAAGGCTCTTGTCCGGCTTGCCACTGACGACGACCTTGCCGTCCTCGCCGCCCTTGAGCAGCGCCGCTCGCGTCTGCATGGAGAGCCCTCCCTTCTTTTTCTGCTCGTTATGACACGAAAGACATTGGTCATGGAGCAACCCCATCGCGCGCTGCGGCACATCGAGCCGGGATTTCGCAGCCGCACCAGCCGTGGAAACCAGCGCGACCAGCAAGACAACGAACAGGCCCGCCGTGCAGAAAATTGCACACGATGCCGTGCGACGTTGGTTACTGACTGGCTTGCGCATGGGTCAATTGACGAAAGCAGGCGAATTCACGTTCAGCAATAGATCACTTGGCCCGCCGCCCACCACCACCTACTTCTGCATGAGATAGCCGACGAGATCACGCACGTCATTCTCGCCGAGAGATTCCAGCAAACCTTCAGGCATGAGCGAGAGGGCGGAGCCTTCCGTTTCAGCGATGTCGGCGGCAGAGAGCGAAATGGCTTCAGCCAATGTCTGGAGCACCACGATGCGCTCGGTGCGCGAACGGATGAAGCCGCTGAGGGCACGTCCGTCCTTCATGTTCAGCGTGACGAGCTGGAACTCGCGCGCGACGGCGGCGCTGGGATCGAGAATGTTTTGCAGCAGGTAATCAACGTTGTCACGGCCGCTGCCGGTCAGCTCTGGACCGATCTTTCCGCCCTCGCCGTTGAGGATGTGGCACGAAGCGCAAACCTTGTTGTACAGCGCGCGGCCTTTGGTCTTGTCCGCTTGCTTGATTATTTCGGGAGTCAGTCGGTTCTTCCAGCGCGCCATCTGCGCCAGCTTCTCCGCGTCCGAATCGCGAGATACTCCCCAAACTTCACCGAGACGCTTCGTCAACGCGGCATCGTTGAAGCCGCGAATCTGCCGCGCGTGGAAGGAAGTAAGTTCGGCGCGCGGCAACTTGCCCGAAGCAACCGCATCGAGCACGCGACCCGCCCACATGGAACGCGAAACGAGCACGCTGAGCACGGGACCCTTTTCAGCAGCCGCAATGGTGCCGAATCTCACCAGAATGGCGTCCGCAACGGCGGGATCTTGCTCCAGTGCGAGGCCATCGGCGGCGGTGGCCGAAAGTCCGGGCTCGGTGAGAACCGTCTCGCAAATGACTCGCAAACCAGCGGCGCGGCTGTCGATCAACGAACGCAGCGCGGTCCGGCGAACTTCGATGTTCGCAGAAGGATCAAGCGCGGTGACGCGGGAGGCTTCGAGCGCGAACGGATCGGCAAACACCGCGCCGAGAGCGCGGAAAGATTCCTGCACTTTCGCGTCGGCGTTCTTGGCGAAAACGGGGGCGGCGGTTTTCCACGCACCGGGCGGCGTCACCTTACGTTCGCCTTTCAGAGCGTCGCGCATTCCAGCGAGAACTTCCGCCTGCCAGCGAGCATCCGTGGTGGCTTTCATCAGCAAGAGATTGAGCGGTGCGTCGGACTTCTCACGACTCCCAGTGAGACGACGTGCGATACAGCGGCGCGTGAGCGGCAGTTCGCACTCAACCCCCAGCGAAGCGAGCGCGACAGGGTCAGAATCGCCAAGCGGTTCGACGCCATACCAGAGCATCTGCGGGAGATTATGATCGGCGGCATCCTCGGCGCGGCCCATCAGCGGGCGGGCCAGCGCGGCGCGCCGGGCAAGCGGCAGCCGTTGCAACGCGGAGGCGAGCGCGAGTCGAACAAAGGGCGAAGGCTCGGTCGCGGCCAGTCTGGTAAGTGATTCAGTGGACACATTGTCGCCGGCGATGACGGCGGTGTCATCCACGAGGAAGCGAATGGCCCACGTCCGGACGTGTTCGCTGGCGTGGCTCAATTGCGCGCGAAGGAACGCGGCATCCGCACCGCCGCTCGCATGCAGCGACCACAGCGCGCGAAGCTTCCGCACGACATCGCTCTCCTTCGCGAACTTCTCGCGCAACGCCGCGCGGATGTTCGTGAGGTCCACACCAGAGGAGGCGAGTTCCTGCAAACGTCGCCGGGCGTGGCGTGCGAAGAACTCATTCTTGTGATCGAGCAGCGGCAACAACCCTTGCGGCGTGAGCTTCGCAACGTCCGCGATAGCTGAACGCGCGGGCTGGCCGTGGGAGATTTTGTAAATGCGGCCGGACTGCCGGAACACGCCGTCGTTATCGTGGCATTCGCCGGAGTCCGACCAGTCAGCGATGAAGACGCCACCGTCCGGTCCGTAGATCAAATCGATGCCGCGAAACCAAGGGTCGGCGGAGAAGCCAATGTCCGGCGCGTGTTTACCGACGTAGCCGGAGCCGTCGCGTGTGACGTTCTCGACGTTCAATCGACGTCCGTTGAAGTTGATCGTGAAAAGTTTTCCGCGCCAGTAGTCCGGCCAGTTGTCGCCGCCATAAAACATCAATCCAGTGTTCGCGTGACCGCCGCCTGCCGCCGAGGTGGCGTCGCTGGTGCCGAGTCTTTGCCAGTCGTTCCATCGCTCCCCCGCCCCCCAGTGAACGTGATCGGCATGTTGCTCGATGATTTCGTAGGCGTGCGGATTCAGATCGCTGCCGTGCATGCGGCGGAAATGTGCACCACCGGTGACGTGCCAGAGATGCCCGATGACGGTATTGATGAAGAAGGCTTCGCCATACTCGTTCCAGTCCATGCCCCACGGATTCGTCGTGCCGTCACAAACGATCTCCACCGTCTGGCGCTGCGGATGATAGCGCCAGATGCCACCATTGGTCTTCACGCGCTTGGTCTCCAGAGCGCGCGGTTTGCCGATGGCGGAAATCGCCTGAATGCCTTGCCGACCGTAAAGCCAGCCATCCGGTCCCCAGCGCAATCCGTTCGCCATCGTGTGATGATTTCGCTCCCACTCGAAGCCATCGAGCATCACTTGCGTCGGGCCGTCGGGACGGTCATCGCTGTCCTGGTCCGGAATAAAAACCATCGTCGGGCTGGTGATGGCCCACACGCCGCCGAAGCCGACCTCGATGCTGCTGAGGCGTTGAAGGTTCTCGCAAAACACGGTGCGCTTGTCGAAACGTCCGTCGCCATTCGCGTCCTCGAAGATCACGATGCGGTCGCGGAGTTTGCCGTCGAAACCCTTCCGCACCTCGGCGTAGGTATAACACTCCGCGACCCAGAGCCGGCCGCGATCGTCCATCGCCATCGCGATAGGCTGGCGCACGTCGGGTTCGGCGGCGAAGACCGTGGCCGTCAAGCCGGCAGGAAGTTTCCACTGCGCGGCGGCGGCCTTGGGTGCGAGCGGACGATCGGTGGACTTGTCGGAATTGTAGGGAGCCGGCACCTCCGCGAAGGCCGACGCGGCCAGGATGACCGCCGCAGAGGTCAGGGGTAAGGATGTTCGCATTGCTTCGCTGATGTTAAGTTTAATGATTTCTCTGAACCGAAGACGGCTTCAAGTTTTCCCAGAGCTTCCGCAAATCAACCCCCAGCGTCCAGCACACTCACCGCGCGCGAGGAGGTGTCTTTGAGAAACTTCTCCAGTTCGTCGGGCGTCGGCGGCAATCCGATGAGATCGAAACAGAGCCGGCGCAACAGTGCGCTTTGCTCCGCCGGTGGCGCTGGCTTGAGGCCGCTTTGCTCAAGCTGGCTGAGGAGGAATCGATCGGTCGGCTGCGCGGGCCAGGCCTTGGCTTTGATCTTCGGCGGCTGGGCCGCGCGAATCGGCTGCCAGCACCATTGCTCCTGTTTGCGCCGGGCGAGATTGAATTCCTTCTTTGAACCAGACGCAGCAGTGACGGCCGCTTCAGCCGGCCACGGCGCGCCCATCTTCACCCACTCGACGAGGTCGGCGATCTGCGAGTCGGGCAGCCTGCCCTTGGGCGGCATCTGTAAGTCGGGATTGCCGTGGCGGATGGCCTCGCTGAACTGTCTGCTATGCGCTCTAGTTTTATTCGCCCGCTTCTGCTCTTGCTTGCCCTCTCCTGGAACATGTCTTCGGTACGCGGTGCTGAAAGCTCGACCGATCCCGCCCTCCGCCATTCCTGCCTCGTGCTGGGCGGAAAGACCGCGATCATCGGCGAGGACGGCAAGGCGCAGTGGGAATACCGCGGCGGATCGCGCGATGGCTTTGTCCTGCCCAACGGCAACGTCCTCATCGCCTTGGCCGACCGCGTGGAAGAGGTGGTGCCCGCCGGGGAGAAGCTTAATCAAACCGTCTTCACCTACCAGCGCAGCCAGGAGAACGGCGAGATCAGCACCGCCCAGCGCCTCTACAGCAGCAACACTCTCGTCACCGAACTGAGCAAACGCCCGCGTCTCCTGGAGGTGAACCCGCAGGGGAAGATCGTGCTCGACGTCCCGTTGCAGCCGGAGACCGACAACGTCCACATGCAGACGCGCATGGCCCGGCAGTTGAAGAACGGGAACTACCTCGTGCCGCACCTGCTGGCCTTTGCGGTGAAGGAGTATTCACCCGAAGGCAAAGTGGTGAGCGTCTTCAAGACCGACCTTGATGAACTCGGCGGACGCAAAGCCGAGAACTGGCCCTTCACCGCCATCCGGCTCGACAACGGCCACACGCTCGTCTCGCTCACACACGGCAACAAGGTCGTGGAGATGAACCCGCGGGGTGAAGTCGTGTGGAAGGTGGTCAACGAGGACGTCGGCGGCCAGTTCACGGATCCGTGCGGCTCGCAGCGCCTGGCCAACGGCAACACCGTGGTCGGAAGTCACGGCGCGAGCAAGGGCGTCTCGATGATCGAAATCACCCCGGAGCGCAAGATCGTCTGGACCAGCGACCATCCGCTCGCCGCCGGCGTGCATCACTTCCAAATCCTCACCACGAACGGCAAGCCCGAGCCGGGCATGCCCTTGAAGTGACCCGCGGACCACTCTCCACCTTTGAAGTTCGCCAAAAGGACGCTCCGGCATTTCTTTGCCGCACCCTGAGATTGGCGGCGTGCAGCTCACCCACCGACTGGGTTGCTCAAGGCCTGTTCCGCCCCATGAACTCCATGAAGTCAGAGGCGGGCAATCAGGCCACATTCTCGTCGGCATCCGTGGACAGAGCCCCACTCACGGAAATCCAGTTGCCAGTAAACTGCCCACCCTCACGTTGCCGGTGATGGTGTTGGTGAAGTTGGCGAGGGTGGCGGTCGCGCCGTCGGGTCGGCTGGCGCGTTCAAAACTCCTTTTTCAATCTGGCTTCGCTCACGGAAACAACACGCGATAGAAGCGCGTCGGGAACGCCGGCGCATTCGTGTCGGTGAACCGGAACTGGCCCGGCGAAACTTCCGTGACTGGGCCGATGATCGTCCAGTTGCTCGCGGGCAAGGTCACGTTCGTGGCGGACAGCACCGTGAACCGTGCGCCCGGCGTGTTGGTGAAACTGATTTCAAACGTGCCGCCCAGGGACGTGGTCATCCCGGTCAATTGGATGGCGGTCGGGGTCGGGTCGGGGATGATGAACGAACTCAGCGGCTTGTATTCGCTGTGGCAGACATTGAGATCGAGCGGAGTGATGCCGCCGGAACTGCCGGTGGAGCTGTATTGCCAGAAGGACCAGTTGGTGAACACGCCGGTCGCGCTGGTGAAAACACCCTGGGCCGGCGGGTCGTCCACCGCCGGATTCGCGCTGGTGCCGATCGTCCGCAGCCAGAGGTCGTAACCAGCCAGGCGGCTGTCGAGTTCATTGTTCGCGAAGGTCTGGGTGCAATAGAGGATCGGCGCGGCACCCGGTCCGCGGCGGAGGATGATTTCATCAGAGAAGGCGGTCACCCAGTCGGTCAGTTCCGTGGTGGTGAGATTCGAGCCGCGTTCCAAATCGAGCACGGGCCGCAGCCGGCCTGGACCGATGGCGCTGCCGGCATAGACGACCATGTTGCTGGCCTCCAGCACCGCGCCGTTCGTCGTGGGCCGGTTCTCCGGGTGCGCGAAGTGATAGACGCCCGCCAGCAGACCCGCCGCCGTGGCGCGCGCCACGTTCGTGGCCATCGTCGGATCGTGCGGGCCGGTCAGCCCCTCGGTGGCCTTGATGAAGACGAAGCGCTTTCCCTCGACGAACATCTGGTCCCAGCTCGACTGCGGGACGCCGCTCTCGTTCTGGAAATGCGACACGTCGAGACCAAAGTCGCGCACCAGCGGGACGAACGACACGGTGAGATCGTCCACCGCCAATGCCTGATCGGCGCCGACATCGTTCACGTCGTGCCAGCGGAAGAAGACGCAGTGGCCGGGCGGCACGGACAGGCCGGGCACGGGCACGGACACGAAGGCGCGCCGGTTGGTCGCGGCGTTGCCAATAATTCCGAGGCCCGCGCCGGTGACGGTGGGGCTGACGAAGTTCAGGCCCGTGTGCGCCGTCCAATTGGTGAGGACGCCCGGCTCGGGATTGGTGAGGGCGGCGGCGCTCACCCGATACCAGAACGTGAGCGTGTTCGTGTTGAAGGAGGAGCTGTCGCGCCATTGTTCGCCCGTGTAGCTGAGGACGAAATTGCTGACGCTCGCGCCGGTGTCGTTGGTGAAGCCCAGCCCGAAGCTGATGGTGCCCACCGTGTCGGAGCCAATGGAACCCAGCGCACGTTCGGCCGAGGCGGAAGAACCAAAGCTGTAGAGCGCGCCGGCATTGTCGCTGCCATCGGACGCGCGGTAGGTGGTGATGTTCATGGGCGCGACGCTCCTGGCGGCGTACCACCCGGGGAGCGTGACGTTGTCGCGCCATGAATTCGCTCCGCCGTTGGTCGCGAGCGCGTCGAAATGCTGCGTGTGCGGGCCGGCGCTCAGGGAAATCGCCGGCGGCGCGGCGACTTCGAGCGAGCCGTTGACGAGCATATTGTTTTTCCAGAACAGCGGCGGTGCGAGCGGCGGGAGGTTGAGCGACGTGAACGCGCCCGCGTAGGCCGTGGCGTTGAACAGCGGGAAACTGTCGCCCACCGCCAGCGCGGTGGGGCCAAGGTGAGTCACCGTCAGCGTGCCGCTGTAGGTGAGCGTGCCGGTCACTTGAAACAGGTCGTTGGTCAGCGTCGCGCCGTTCTTGCTGAGTTCCATGTCGATGGTGCCGGCCAGAGCCGGCGGCGTGCTCAGAGAGATTTTCCCGATGGATGCGCCGGGCCTCACCGTGCCGCCGGCGTGAACCTGAAGCTGGACGATCAGGGCGCCGTTGCCGGTGATCGTGGCGTTGGAGGAAACAATCAGGCCGAGCGTGCTGGGCATGTCGTGCGTGCCGTTGCCGGCGAGGTGGAACGTGGCCGGGCTGACGCCATTGCCGATCTGCATCGGAAGTCCGAGCCGGATGTGGCTGCTTCTGGCCGAGAGCGTGCCGCCATTGAAAATGAACCGGCTCGAAGCCAGGTTGGTCACGCGCAGAATGTCCGTTTCGATCAATCCGGCATTGAAAACATTCGTCCCGCGCCGCACCTCCAGCACGCCCGTGCGCGTCAGGTTCGTGACCAGCAACGTGCTTTCGTCCACCTGCACGCGATTGTTCGTCGAGGCAGTGTTGGCTCCCACGAGAAGACTGGTGCCGACCGTCACCCGCGCGCCATTGGTGATTTGGAGCTGGTTGCCCTGACCGGAACTGCCGACGCCCAGCGACTCGAGGCAGTTCAAGACGAAGCCCGGCCCTGCGACGAGCGCCAGATTGCTGCCGCTGCCGAAAAATCCCTCGGACGCGTTCGAGCACACCAGCAACCCGCCGTCGGTCACGAGCAACTGGTTGCCGCGGCCGTTGAATTCCACGTTCCCAAGCTGGTTCCACACCGACTCCGGGCCAGTGACCACAATCTGGTTGCCGGCACCCGGGAACAGAGCGCCAATGGACGCGGTGCCACGACCGATCAGCGAGCCGCCGTTGCCGACCACCAGCCGGTTGAACGAACCGCCGCTCACCTCAATCGCGCCGTCCGATGCGCCACGCGAACCCGGACCGGAAATGGTGGCGCTGTTGGAACTGCCGCCGGCGCCGACGTTGAAGCTGAAGAGATTCGTCAACAACGCGCCGTTGGTGACGAACAACTGGTTGAACGAGGAATTCAACCCGACGTAAAGATGGCCCGACATGACGTGATTGGAGAGCCCCGCACGCACATCCCAGATGGCGGGGGAGCTGCCGTTCGCGCCCACGATGAAGGCTGCGTTGTTGCTGATCGACGCACCACGCGTGACCAGCGTGCCGCCGTTGAATTCAAACCGGCCGAGGGTGTTCGTCAGCAGCAGCACGTCCACGTCGATCAATCCGGCGTTGAGCACGTTCGTGCCGCGCCGCACGTCGAGCGTGGAATCGCCGTTGGTGTTGGCGACCCGTAACGTGCCGCCGTCCACCACCACGCGGTTGTTGGTTGAGGACGAGGATTCACCGACGACGAGGCCTTGCTGTCCGATCAAGCCGCCCGTGAGCGGGCTGCGGAACTCGCCGCCGTTGGCAAGCACCAGCCGGTTCCCGTCCCCACGGGCGCCCACGGCGATACGGTCACTGGTCCAAATCGAACCCGCGTCCGTCACCAGCAGGTCATTGTTTCGGGCGGCAACATTCTGTCCAATGACGGCGAGGTCGCTGGCCAATGCTCCGCCGTCGTTCACGACCAGCCGGCTCCGGTCGCCGACTTGACCGACGATGAAAAGGCCGACGTTCAAGAGTGAACCCGCCCCGGTGACCCGCGCCTCGTTGCGAGTGCTGATGTTGTTCTCGCCAAGGACACCGTAGGACACGTCCGCCCGTCCGCCGTTGCTCACGACCAATTGATTGCCTCCGCCATTGAAGCCCACGAACAAGCTCTCGCCGATGGCATTGCTCCACACCGAACCTGCACCCGTGACGAGCAGCAGGTTGTTGCTGCTCGAAAACCCGGAGCCGACAAAGGCATCCCGACCCGCGAAGCGCCCGCCATTGGCGATGACCAACTGGTTGAACGCGCCGTTGCTGCCCACGTAAAGATTCGAGGCAGCCAGCCACGTCGAGCCGGGATCGGTCACGGTGATTGAGTTTGAAGCGGCGGTATTGTTGAAACCGATCATGGCATTGCCGCCTGAAAATGCTGTCGCGCCGTCGCTCACCACCAACTGATTCGCGCTGCTGCTGTGGCCGACAAAAATCCCGGCGCGGTTGCTCCAAAGCGATCCGCTCCCGGTGACCAACGCGAGGTTGCTGGCGCTGAAAAGTCCGACATACGTGTTGCTGCTCACCACCTGCCCGCCACTGTTCACTTCCATCCGGTTCCGCGCCCCAGCCTCGCCCACGTACAATTCAAACTGGTTGCCCCACAGCGAACCCAACCCCGTGACGACGACCACATTGTTGGTCGCCCCAGTGACCGCGCCCACCCGTCCGTTGTTGCCCGCCATCACGGCCGCACCATTGCTCACCACCAGCCGGTTGTTGCCCGAGTTCAAGCCCACCGCCAGATCGGTGCGGCTGCTCCAGAGCGAACCGGGACCGGTCACCACCGCCTCGCTGTTGTCGCTGGCGAAGCCAGCACCGACCCGGCCATTGTCGCCGCCCGCCTGCCCGCCCGCCTCGATGACCAGCCGGTTGAATCGCTCATTCACGCCCACGTTCAGGTCCAGATGATTCGTCCAGACCGAGCCGCTGCCCGTCACCAGCACCAGGTTGTTGCTGCTCCCGGAATTCAGGCCAACATTGCCAATCCTGCTGACCACCCGCGCGCCATTGCTGATGATCATATGGTTGTCCCGGCCGGAAACGCCCACCGTCAGGTCGGTGCGGTTGGTCCAGACCGACCCGCCGCCGGTCACGAGCGCGAAGTTGTTGCCGCTGGCCGCGCCGTCACCGACGAGGCCGCTGTTGTTGTTCAGGAACGCGCCGTTGCTCACCACCATCCGGTTGAACGCGCCGTTGCTGCCGACGAAGAGATTGTTGCCCATCAGCCACCGGGCGCTCGCACTGAGCAACTGCACCTCGTTGGACTTGGCGGTGGCGTTGCGTCCGATCACGCCGTGGGCCGAGTTGGTCAGCAGCGCGTTGTCCGCCAGCGTGAGCAGCGTGAACGCGCCGTTCGTCCCGACCGTCACCGTGCCGGTGAGTGTGTTGGTGACGTTGGCCAGCGTGGCGCTCGCGCCGTCGTTGACGATTTGGGCACGCAGAGTGGGGACGGCAGCGGTCACTGCCCATATTACGAACAAGGCCCGTTGGGGCCGGCTCTTCAAGGAGCCTGTCCATCCCGTGAACCGGATGGGGTGGATGAATACCTTGAGCCAGTGGGAGAGCTTCATAAACAGCCGCGGCGTTGGGTTAGGATCGAGCTTTCACTGGACTTTCCTCGGTTCGGGAGAAAACGTCACAGGAAAAGTGAGTAAGTCTGCGTCGGGCCGGGGAGGCGTCCTGGGCAAACGCCGGAAGTGAGGCGGGAAATCTCAGCGCGGCTCGACCGTAATGCCGCTCCGGGCACTCGCAGAAAGCCCGTCACTCCAATTAAGTCCCAATCCGCGAAACTGCTCGCGCACCGCCGCCAGAACCCACACTTGCAGGCGTTGCCCGTAGATGCTCATGGCGAGATGGCGGCCGTCGCGGGTGATGGCCAGCGGGAGCATTCCGGTGGGCAACAGCAGGCGCGGATCGAGCGTGCGCGCGTCGTAGAGGCCGGCTTCCCGCAACCCGTTGGTAAGCCAGAGGCCGCGTCCATCCGGCGCGTAGAGGAAGGGGCGGCTGAAGTTCGTCAGCACGCGCGTGCGCTCCCACGGCGCTGTGCTCCACAACTCCACGCCGCGGCTGGAAGGGAGCGACACTTCATCGCCCGCCGGGGAGAACTCGAAGAAGTTGATGGTCCCCAGCGCGGGCACGAGTGGACTGAGATTTGTGGCCGAAGGCAGATCGAAGAACCCTGAGTCCGGGGGCCAAGTCGTGTCAGGAGGCCTGGCGATGAGATGAGGCTCACCTTGGGGACGGGTCTGGGGGTTCAAACAAATGCGGTCATCCCGAGAAATCGGGGCGGTTTGGGCGAACGAGAGCCGACTGCACCTGATTGGGCCGGGACAGACCCCGGCTTTTTACGACCCGGAACTTCACGGAAATCGCCGGCATGGCTGACACCAAACTCCGGCAAGCCCGCCAGCCCCTCACAATATTTGGCCGCACCGCACTGCATCAGGTGGAAACGCTCGACGAGATGCCGGCACCACTCGGGGAAACGGTCGGTGAACTTCAGCTCGAGTATGACGCGGTCGCCGAACGGCTCGGAGGGATTCTCCATGGCTGCGCTGAAGGTGGGCGTGGCGCGGACCTCAGTACGGACGGAGCGGTCCAATGTGACACGCACGTTGTCGCTCACCGGATCCACGTAGGCCTCGCGCAGATAGGCGACGTGCGCCATGGGCCGCGCATCGATGCGCTCGATGAGTTTCAGGAAGTTCTGAATGGCGACCAGCGCCTTGGGATTGTCGCTTATCAGATCCGTGGGGCCGGGCATGTGACCGGATAGCAGCCAAGGCACGGCGCTCTTCCGCACGCCGCCGCGCTGCTTGAGAATACAGTTGTTCATTCGCCGTTTGATCTCAAAAAAGACCGGCGAGTCCGGGTGATCGTTGTAAAAGCGCAGGCGCAGCTTGTAGCGATTTTTGTCTCCATTGATGGTGGACCAGAAGGTTTCGAGCGCGCGGGAATCCAGATAGAGGCTGTGCACCGGGTAGCTGAAATCCGGCTTGCCCACCCCGTTCTCGTCGAGAGCAAGATGCGCCAGCAATTCGTGGCGAATGGCGCGGGCCTGGTCTTCATCAAGCATGTATTTCTGCTCGAAGCGCTGGCGTTGCATGCGATCAGTGGGCATAGGCTTTGGTGGTCGGTTTAATGCGTGGAAAGTGGTGCTGTCGCGGGATCGTCCAGCAGCAGGGACGGGTTGATTCTGGCGGGCTTGGGCCGGAGCAATGACCACACGACACTCGCCGCAAGGATGATCAGGATCACGCCGAGCGAGACCAGCGTATCGATCTTCCAAGCCGTGTGGGCCAGAATCATCTTCACGCCGACGAAGGTGAGCACCAAGCCCAGTCCTATCTTGAGGTAGTGGAACTTGTCCATCACTCCGGCGAGCGCGAAGTAGAGCGAGCGCAAGCCGAGGATGGCGAAGACGTTCGAGGTGTAGACGATGAAGGGGTCCGTGGTGACGGCGAAGATCGCCGGGATGGAATCCACCGCGAAGATCACGTCGGAGAGCTCCACCAACAGCAGGACCAAGAACAACGGCGTGGCCATGAGGACACCGTCCTCGCGCACGAAAAATTTGGCGCCGCGATAATCCGGCGTC
>Ga0163144_10004446_pt1 | contig 31547 bp, 19 predicted proteins | sample OliLak19BULKMAT1_FD_123175 | JGI IMG/M metagenome (GOLD analysis project Ga0163144, IMG submission 123175) | Freshwater microbial mat bacterial communities from Lake Vanda, McMurdo Dry Valleys, Antarctica - Oligotrophic Lake LV.19.BULKMAT1 | ecosystem: Environmental > Aquatic > Freshwater >... | reverse complement strand
GGGTCGCTCATACTCCAGACGGCATACACAGTTCGATCACCGGTAATCGCTACACCGACCGTCCGACTGTAGCGCCCAATCTTGGAAGGGCCAACGTCAACCTGGCGTGCTGGACTCCAGGTGTGGGTCTGTGGATTGAGCACACTCACCATCACCCGGTCGGGGTCCTGATTGCCTGACCAAATCACTGAACCAACCGCTGCCCAGTTCTCGGTCGGATGGGTTGCCAGGGAGAGGGTTAGGAGGTTTCCCGGCAGAAACAGCGTTGTACGCAGATCCGCACCCGTCTGCCATGGCCGTGCTGCCAGCGTGGGGTAGGGCGGCGGATTCGGTACTGCGGTGGGCCAGGGTACCAGGGTCTCATTCGGTAGTGGCGTGCAGCGGGGATAGGGTGTGGTGGTTGGTAGCCGCGTTGGTGCCGGGCTGATGGTCGGCGTCTGATTCAGATCCGCAGTTGGCAGTGGGGCACCTTCCGGCGTAACCGTGATGGCCCGTGGTGTTGGCAGCACACCTGGCCAGCAGCCGCTGGCCAGCGCGGTGGCGGCAATGTCGCCGTAGGTTGGCAGGGGCGTTGTACAGCCAACCAGGCCAAACAGTATGGTGATGAGTAGAATACAGCGCATGCCAATCCAACCTCCCAGCAAACAGTGCGTCTGCGAAGAGTGTAGGATTTAGATAGGCTGGTGGCTATCTACAAGAGTGGGGACAAATGTGTGGAGAAGTAGGGACAGTTTGGAGGGAGTTTATCAAGGTAAGAAGGGAAGATAGCGAGAAGGCAGCAGCATGAATCACTTCGAACACGTGCATGTACGCTTCGCGGGTATTAGTCACACTTCCATCTTCTCCCCGGCTACCAGCAGACATGTCTTGTCAGGAATGAGATGATAGGTCATGTCCGCATACTTCTGTTCACCCTCGGTCGTAATCAGCGCCTCCACATGCAGCAGATCAATCTTAGTCCGTTTAGTCTCTTCTGATAGTCCAGCCTCCACCTATATTTTTGGTGTAACCTCATATAGGGAGTCGGCATTGCTGGTCGCACAGCAGTTGTATCCGCCAAAATCGCTTATCAACCATATTCCCAAGATCCTTGATCATGAGCACGAGGAAACCCGACGTTGTGGGTCAAGTTCACCTTTGCAGAGTGTCATGTAGCCTGGTATGTCGTTCAGTACGATGGTGAGGATCTCTGTTTTGGTCTCGTTATCGATGGGGTAGCTGAGTTGAGCTACTTCTGGCTCAGCGATGTGCAGGCCGTGCAGGGGAAGTTCGACAGTCGTGTGATGCGCGACCGCTTCTTTAAGCCGTGTCGCTTATCCGAGGTACTGCGTAAACCTGCGTGATGCAGGGAATGTGGCCAGGGTTTGAACCCTGGCCGCTCGAGCTCTTTTGATCATCTTTAGCTCGCAAGACATTGGCAGCTAGGTGAGGTTCGCCGATCATTTCATCAATGAATAGTTTGTGATTGACCTATAGGCGTACACCATCACCTTCTAACAGCGACACAGTAAAGGCTGAATGTGACAAGATATAGAGACTATATTGCTTGACAGGTAACTTGACGCATCGCTATCACTAGCAAATTATACGGATAGACATCCTATGTATGAACACCCTGTAAGATTGCTCGTACAATATTATGCATTGCTAATATCATCCATCCTAAAAGGATTCCGATGAAGATCCCAATACCATACGCTTGAATAGGAATGATTCCAAGCGGTGCATTTGAACTTGCGACGGCAGTCACTCCAGTTGCTACAAGCGCGGCTACACCAGCAACAATCATTGTGAAACATCCTCGCGTGTTGAGCCAAGCAGCCACAATACCTATCAAGAACCCAGATGTTAGGATTATTGGTAGGAGCTTAAATATACCTGGGAGAAAGCCTTTCAAACTGAAATTGGCTACTCCTAGCACATATGCAATAACGATCATAACGAGAGCAGCCCCGCTGAGGCTATAGAGAATACTGATGCTGCGTTTCGTGCTAACATTCGGAGCCATCATTGTTGCCCTTCTCCATGCTGCTTGTATCCAAAGACATCCTTTTGTGGATATGGATCAGCAAGGAATCGCCTACGAGTTTCATAGCCCAGTTGCCATCCCCATCCATAAGGGTATGCACCTTCAAGAGCGTTCAGATCTTCAGGATCGCTACGCACTGCTGCACGTTGGAAAATGGTCTGGATACTACTTGCATCATGATAGTATGCCTCTGCCCAAGGAAAACCATCTCTTTCGCCGTAGGCCTTATAACTACCTGTTTCATCTTCATAGAAAACAATCTTCCCATTAATATGCGGGGCAATTTGCTCAAGTGGGCCAGCCAGTACAAGATCGTAATTCACTTCGATGCTACCATTGGATGTTTTGTTGACATTCCATTGATTCGCAGTACTCGGATTGAAATAATATATTGCACTACGAGATTGCCCGACTCCAAGCTGTGGTGGGCCAAATGTTCCTTCAGGTCCAACAGGCACACTACAAGTTAGTCCTAGTGAGGTGAAAATATAACCTGTCGGATTCATATGAGGATATGCTTGACCTGTATCAACATTTATCCATATGTATCCACGCGACTGAGAAGGCCCACTATTTTTACTAAAGGAACGACCATCACCATGCAAAATTATGTTAGTGTAATTTACAGAAACCTCGGGAGGTTTGATAAATAATGCCATACATATTACGCGCTTTCCAGCGCTTGCAGGCGGTTTGGGGCAATGTCCCGTCGGATCGCTGTTACTCACCGGGTTGCTATACCCATATTGATATGGCATCAATGAATACGGCATCTCCGCCATTCCTGCAAACGCATCACGGCTGCTGAACGCCCCATTGGCACTATTGTACCACCTGGCCCGCAGATAGACCTGATTGCCCTGCTGTAACTCGCCCGTATAGCCAAACGGTGCGATACTACTGCCCTGCAGTACGCCCCAGGCATCGTAGGTTAATGCCTGCTGGAGCACGCCTGCATCGTCAAAGGTCTGGCGCACACTTCCAAGCGGATCGGTCATGTACCAGGTGTGGGTGCTGCCCGCCACACCAAACAGCCGCTCTGCGCTGTTGCCGTAGACATACTGGTTGGCGCCGTCGCTGAGGATCTGGCTGAGCGGTGCGGCCAAATCCTGGGTGTAGCTGATCGTGCTCGTGCCGGTGGTTTGCGCCACCAGGCCACCATCGCCGTTATAGGCATTGGTGGTGCTCCCCTGAAGCGTCAGCCGGTTGAGCGCATCGTACGCAGACACCGTCACGCCATCATCAATCAGATTACCTATTTCATCATACGTCCAGCCACTGACCTGGTTGGCGGCGTCATAGGTGTAGTTCTGGATCTGCGTGCCATCGCGCCACGCGCCGGTGCGGTTGCCGACCAAATCATAGGTATAGGTTATCACCGGCCACGGCTCTGGCCAGGGCCAATACTCCTGCACGCCAGTCAAGCGCTGGAGGCCATCATAGGTGTAATCAACCGCTCGGTTGTGATGGGTGATTTGGAGGGCTTGCGGGGCGCTGACACTTGGCTCGTACAGCTGGCTGGTCGGAATGACTTCCCGCCACTGGCGGCGGCTCTGCCAGTCCAGATGAACCTCGGCGGTGTCCACATCCTCGACGTATTCCAGGGTGATGGTGTACTGTTGCCCCGCCGTCAGCGCAATACTGGTGGTTCCCTGTTGCTCAGTCGGCCCATGGCTGGTCCAATCATCGATCAGCAACTCGCCATTGATCCACAACCGCACGCCATCGCTAGCAGTCGTGAAAAAGGTGTAAGCTTCCGAGTAACGTGGTTGGAGCGTGCCACTCCAGCGCACACTAAAGCCATCATTGGGAACAGAAGAGTCGGGACTACCCACATCCCAGTTGAAATCGATCAGGCTATCGGTGCGGGTCAGCACCTGGGTACTGAGCGTGGTGTCGCTGAAGTAGGCACCCGAAAGTCCCGTTCCGGTGCCGGAATCGGCGCTGTCACGCCGCTGCCAGTTCTCGTCCACCCGTGTGCGCACGCCGTGACGGTTGGTGGTGTACACATACTCGCTGACCGTGCCGCCGAGGGTGGTGTTATGTTGGTAACGTAGCCGTCCCGCCGTATCAAACCCGAAGGTGGAGTTGACGCCATTGGCACGGAAGATGTTGCCTGGTTCGCCGCGTGGAGTGTATTCATAGGTTGCCAGCGTGGTGGTCATCTGCTGGGTCTGGTACAGCCGTCCATCGGGCAAGTAGGTATAGTCGATCACGCTCGTATCGGGGTAAGTGATCTGAGTACGCAACCCACGCGCATCATAGCCATACCCAATAGTGCCCGTGCTTGGTGCAGCTACGCTTGTTATGCGACCCAACGCATCGTGGTTGAAGCTGGTGATACCGGTGGCATCCTGCATTCCGGTCCGCCATCCCACCGCATTATAGCTCGTAACAATTGGAGCCGCCAACGCGGTGGCACTCACCTGTGCGGGGCGATCAAGTCCATCGTAGGTGTAGGCCAGATCAAAATCAGCGCCACGCGGATCGCGTTGGAAGAGCACGCGCCCGCCCTTGTCGTATTCCCAACGGGTCTCCTGGCTCAGCGCATCCACGGCGCTCACCTGACGGTCGGCAGCATCGTAGGTGAACAGGCGGCGGTTCGTGTTCGCATCCTCAATTGCGGTGCGATTGCCTGCGCGATCATATTCATAGCTGGTGACGACATTGCAGGGGTCGTTCGGGCAGGTGCCCGTCACCGCGTTTTCCGTCACCGCAACCAGACGATCAAGATTATCATACGCGAATTGTGTGACCTGGCCCGCAGCATCGATACTTTCCACACGACGACCAGCACCATCATAGACCGTGCGCTGGATGAGATCACGATCATTTGGTTCGGAGCCGCCAACAATACCATCCTCATAATTGGTGATAGTGGCGACCACACGCTCCATGCCATCAAGCTCCATGAAGGTCAAAATGTCCACTTGGTCGAGGAACCAACGCGATGCGCCAGTGCCGTCATACCCGGTGCGAGTCACGCGATCCATGGGATCGATGACGGCGACGGTCTGCCCTAACCCGTTGTACTCACTCGTGCTGGCAAAGCCACCCGCATCAATGTTCCGAATTCCCTGTCCCAGTGCATCGTAGGTAGTCCATGTGATGCTATCGGTGTCCGGTGCCAATGGATCAAACACCCCGTCTGCATAGTTGCGTACCTGGGCACTACTGCGTCCAGCACCGTCAAAGAAGGTGCGTGTCTCGACATTTAGAGCGTTGGTTGTGGCAGTTACCCGTCCCAGCGCATCAAACGCCACCGTCGTTGGCACATTCCGATCTGGGGTCGTGGGATTGAATGGATCGCAGTTGCTTGCCTGGGGCGTGCCACCCGAATCGTGGCACGCTTGGATCGTGGTCGTCACGCGTCCAAGGTCGTCGTACTGCTGGCTGATCCAGCGTCCCAGCGTGTCCTGCGTTCCGAGCACACGACCCGTCACCGAATCATAGGCCGTCGTCGTGGTCAGGTTGGTATCGGTACGAGTGAGCAAACTCGCCGGATGGTCGTTCTGGATCGTGCTCGTCACCCGACCGAGATGGTCATAGACGGTGCGGGTGATGCGATCCTGATCCGGTTCGACGGGATCGAAGCTGCCATCAATGAAGTTGGCAATGGTGCGCACGACTCGACCGAGTGCGTCATACTCGGTCACCGTCACACTATCCGCATCATCGGGTGTCGTGGTTGGATCACCATCTTGGTAGTTTGCAATCACCTTGATCGGACGATTGAGTGCATCGTACTCGGTCTTGGTCCAACGCCCAAGCGTATCGCGCCGCCAGATTGGATTACTGGCCCCATCATAGTAGGTGATTGTCTGGAGGTTCACGTCGGGGAGAGTGTCGAATGGCAGATCCGGGCGATAATTGAGCGTGACCGTGATCGGTCGACTCTGGTCGTCATACTCTGTACGGGTCATCCGCGTGGTGGTATCGCTAAAAATGCGCGTGGCGAGATTGAATGTTCCCGTCAGGAGACCTGTTTCGGTCACAAGCGTGGTTTTACCGAGATCGTCATAGGCGTAGCGCATCGCAACATTCTGATCCGGAGCAGCAGCACTATAGTCGGGAATAATCGGCTGTCCATCCCCATCCAGCGTGAGCGGCGTAACATTGCGCGCCGTCGCCTCGACCTGCCCGGTGGCGTTATAACGGGTCACACTAGAGTGCTCAAGCGGATCGTACACCCAAATCAAACGTCCGAGCCCATCATAGCCATAGGTCGTGATCAGATCCTGGTCAGGGTTGTATGAATCGAAGGCACCATCCTGATAATTCTGGATTGTCCGATACACGGTATCGTCGGCATTATACTCGGTGGTATCGCGGCGTTCGAGTGCTGTGCCAACTCCCGCAATCGTTGCGGTCATCCGCCCACGGCTGTCATACTCCCATGCGGTTGTTTGTTCAAGGGCGGTACCATACCCAATGTGCTGAGTGGTGCGCTGGCCAAGTGTATTGTAGTCATAGTGCGTGACCACACCATCCGGGCTCAGCGTCTCCAGCAACTGGACGTCACCCGTATAACGCACATCATAGGTATAGGTGTAGCGGCTGGTTAGGCGTAGGGCGCTGGTCGTGGTGATGCCCATAGTGGTGCTGATGACATTGCCTTGGGGATCATAGGCATAGGCTGTCGTCACACCAAGGGCATCGGTCGTACTCGTCAGGCGGTTTGCCGTATTGTAGGTTGCCTGCGTCCGCTGACCGAGCGCGTTGATCTGCAGTGTTGGGAGGCCCTGCCCGGTGTAGCGCGTGGTGGTCTGGTGGTTATTTCCATCAACCACCGCGCCTGGGCTAAATGCGTCATCAAAGCTACTTCCGAGCACGGCCTGCCCATTCACGGTCAAGCCCGTCATGGCATTACTGGGGTCGTAATCGATCTGGTAGACATCCTGACTACTGTTCACACCGGTAACGGTCATCACCGTCGTGGCGGTGAGATAGTGAAAGGCAAACTGCCGACCATCTTGCAACGTTTGCGTGATCACTTTACTGGTTGGCAGGGAGGTGTCATAGCCGATTCGCTCAACAGGTTGGCCCAGGGCATTATCAATTCCGGTGAGCAGATGATCTTGATACAGATAACTGGTCGTACGCCCAGCCAGATCGAGCACGCTGATCAGATCGCCAAGACCATCATAGCTATACTGAACCGTGCGCGTGCCATCACTGACGGTGTCAACGCGGCCAGAACCGTCATAGGTAACCGTCAAGAAACGTGTACTATCATTGGTATCCACTATGTCGGTCAGCCGAGGTGGACTGCTCGTGTCATAGGTCAAACTCACCTGTCGCCCCAGCGGGTCAATGATTGCGGTGAGCGAGCCCGTCGTCGCATCAAAAATGTGCTGGGTCTGGTCGCGCAGGGTTTGGGTAAAGACGCTGGTTCCCTGGACTAACGTGCTGTAGATCCCGGCCTCACTCACGTACGCGCCTCCACCAAGCGAGGTATAGCGTAGGCGATTGGTGCTTCCCGATACAATCACCACATGATTGGGTTCTCCACCGATCATGGTCGGTGTGATGAGGCGTGTTGCATACGGGTGCTGCCAGCCAGGTGACAGCAGGCTGCTGGTATCTGAAATCGCCTGACTCGCGTACAGCCGTTGCCACTCAATCGGCGGACCAACGTGATCCACCGTCATATCCGTTACCGCCGTCCAGAAGTTCCCCGTCCGGGTATTCACCGGATGTGGTGTTTGCAGCTGCGGGGCGGGCTGGTGACAATTACAATCTTCTGGGCCTCGGGTCGCATCGTCCTGCAATCGCGCAAGGCTGAATCGGGTGAGAAACGTATTCCAGCCGGAGGGAGCTGTTTGTGTGGGGATAGTCGGAAACCCGGTAGAAGCGGTGGAGCCCGTCAGCATGATGTCACCAAATGGGGTGCGTGTGATCGCATAGCTGACATCGTAGCTCTCGCCACCCAGATAGGTGCTGTACTGGACCTGCTTCCCATTCGGACTCACGACAGTGAAGAAGGCATCTGCGCTCATGCCTTTCGTCAGCTGAAAGGCATCGGGTGTGGTGCTGAAATCCGTCGACTCCGTGACACCCGTCACAAGCGCAGCACCCAGATCGCTGACGGCAATCCCATACCCAATATCCGGTGATGCGCCACCCAGGAAGGTACTATAGACCCACGCACTGCCCGTTGGGTTGATCTTGGTGATAAAGGCATCCACATACCCAAGCGTTTGATCGGGCGCACCCGCAGTCGTCGGAAAGTTCGATGACCCCGTTTGGCCAGTAACATACGCATTCCCATCACGATCAAGTGCAATACTGCGTGTATAATCCGATCCACTCCCGCCCAAATACGTGCTATAGCCCAAACTGAGCGTCGTCCCATTCCACACCAGCTTGCTCACGAATCCATCGTTGAGCACATTTGGTACACTCGCAATCGCGGGTTGGGCCACACCCGAGGTCGTCGGAAAATTCGACGAACTGGTGTAGCCCGTGACGTATGCTGCACCAACGCTATCCACGGCAATGCCAAATGCGCCATCACTACGATTGCCCCCCAAATAGGTACTGTAGATCAGCGAGGCGCTGCCGGTTGCTGTTGGATCGATCTTTGCCACCACGACGGACAGGCCGGACAGGCCGCTGGAGAGCGCATGAACCGCAGGAAAGTCGGTGGACTCGGTCTCACCAGCGAGATAGGCGTTCCCCGTGCTATCAACGGCGATAGCCCAGCCCCGATCATACTGACTGCCGCCAAAATAGCTGCTATAGCGGAGTGCCGTACCACTGGCATTCAGACTCGCGACAAACAGATCGTTGGTAGCATTGCACGCGCCATTCGAGCCGCAACTGGTATCGTAGGCGTTCGATGTAGTGGGAAAGTTACTTGAACTGGTAATGCTGGTAATGGTGGCATTGCCAGCAGAGTCAACCGCAATGCCGCGTCCGCTATCTGCGCCACTCCCGCCCAGATAGGTGCTGTAGAGTTGAGTTTGTGCGTCCACAGCGAACTTTGTCACAAAAACGTCGAGAGCGCTACAGGGCAGTGTACAGGTAGGCTGAATCGTTCCCGTTGTGGTGGGAAAGGTGATCGAGTCGGTGTAGCCAGTCACATACGTATTGCCCTGGCTATCATTCGTTATGGCATATCCTATATCAGCACTCGTTCCGCCCAGGTAGCTACTGGCGTCCACCGTCGGATCAAGGATGAGGGGCAGGTGTCGATCATAGGCACCAACCACAAAGCTGACCTGGGTGTTTTGGGTAATCTGAAACGAGATATCGACCGGAATGTGCTGCCCGTTGCGCTCTTGCCAGGCAATTGGTGCCTGCTCAGTGATGACTAACGGAGCGACTTCACGCCACTCCACTGGCGGCGATACGGGCACGGCGATGATGAGATTCCCCTGTGGATCGATCTTCAGATCGCGCACCCCCTGATAGCGCCAGCGGATGGTTGCGGGGTCAGCTCCAGGAGCGACAATGAAGGTACTCTTCAATCGCCCATCGCGCCCACTATAGCGCACGTCAATACCGGGGTAGAGTTGGGTGTATTGAATGCCAGCATATGTTGTAATCGCAGTCTGAGCAGCACGACCTGTGGTTTCCCGCAGGTAGTTTGTGACGCCCGGTAAGCGGTCAACCCCTTCAAGGCGCAGTGCACGATTCGCGCCCTCGAAGGTCAGATGCACGGCTGTATAGACGTGCGCACGGGACTCAGGTTCCTGATCAGCAGGAGCAAGGTGCGCTTCGCGTGGCGCTTGGCCAAGCACGGCGGTTCGGGTTACGACTGATGGAAGGGTTAATGCCACCAGATCCGGCGTGAAGAACACCATTCCCCCAAGACCACGTGTTTGGAACTGCACGCGCGTATCACTCTGTCCAGCATTGGACTCAAACACCAAGCCATGCGGTGTCGTGGGCGGCGGCACCACGCGTGTAATGGCGGCACGTGCGGGAATACTGTGTGGCAGCACGTTTGGCTGTGGGAGAGGCTGCGAACTAATGGGGGCCAACGGGGTCGTGATCGGTGACGGCTCTAAACCACTGGATGGCAGAGGAATCACCTGCGGCTGTACAGGAGGAGCGAATATGGCTGTACGAGCCGCCACCGGCGTCAGTGTGGATTGGTTGAACAGCACCAGCACCCAACACCCAGGACACAGCCCGAACGCGGTGTCGATGTGACCACCGAAGAGAAACACGCATGCCATCTCCCAAAGAATGTACGAAGCCAACCATGACGTCGTGCGCAGAAGCTCACCGACGGAATACGACCACAGCACATCTGTAAAGATTTCGTTAAAGACCTTACCGAGTGTAGCAGGGGCGTTTGAAGACAACAATAGCTCCATGGTCAGTGTGTGACTATGTCAGGTGGGCTATACGACAGGAGGACCAGGGTTCGAATTGTATATCGTACAACCACAACAGAGGCAAGAGCACAGATCAAAAACACTTGAAGTTTATCATTCAAATGTAGACGCTGACCGTGTTGTTCAGCAGCGCAGAAGCTCTTCCGACGTCACACAATTGTAGACAAATTGGGGGGTACGTTCCATGAGTCGGGTGGTCATTTCGGCATGTGTGGACTGGAGCCTTTGGTATTTGCCAGATTTCTGCCACGCAATGAAGGCCAGATTATGTTGGTTCTCCCGCACTTCGATATTGGTGGCGAATCACTTGGAGTGATCAGGTAGCACCTTGATAGAGACGCGCGAACGCGGACAACAATGTTTGCGCCTTCGGCTCTCCGGCCACAGCAAGAGACGCACAACATTGCTACGTGCGGCTGCCATCAGATGCGCCAGATGCGTTTTTGCCTGACCAACGTAACGTGAACGATACAGCTCTGTCGTTCGAACGCTTTGCGCGATCGTGCCTTCAACCCCCGCCCGACCATAGCCGCTGCGCGTAATCAGCTTGAGCCGATTGATGGGGCTATCAACTGGCCCTGTGCTGTAGGGTAAACGTAGCACTGCTTCAATATTATCAATCGCTATTCTACTATTCTTCCTTGTGCGTCCTCACATGCATGACTCTGGCGCGTCTGCATGAGCGCTACTCCGCAACAGCGCGGGAGTCAGTGGCCTCGACCTCAGCCTCCTGCACTCCAATCACCTCCGTGCGATACCAGGCAATCAACGCTGACCGGCTGCGGAACCCAAGCTTGTCATAGATCCGCGCCCAGTAGGTCGAGATGCTACTGGGCGCGAGGTTGAGCTGCGTGGCGATATGGCGACGCGTCGCACCCTGGACGGCGAACTCAATCATCTGCCACTCCATCGGCGTCAGGCCGAACTGGACTGGGCGCGGTAGTCGCGCTCGCACCGAACCATCGGTGCTGTTCATCGACTGGATCGTCAGTGTGAGCACCTCGGCATGGGCAGAGACGGCTTTGAGCAGCAGGGTGAGGTGATCAAAATCTGCAACGGTAATGGTGATCAGGGCATCCATCGCCGCCTCCGCACACACGCATCCGCTGGTATTAGTTGGAGAAGATCAGCACCCAATCGGTTCCACCCGCAGGCGGGGTGAATGTCCTGCTGCCACCATTCGAAACACGGCCAATTGCCGTACGCGCACCCGTGACTGGGTTAACCCACGTCGCCTGCAGTGTGCGCTGAAAACCGCCCATATCGATCTGCACTGGCAGGGTGCTTGGCAGGTACACCATACCAGCGGTGCCATCACTGGTGATTGCCATGACTGCCTGGCTGGTTGGATCGCCGGTCTGAGTCACTACTCGCTCCGGTGCTGGGCGCAATTGCCACCAGGGCAGGCTGGTCACGGTCTGGCGCAAAATGCTCATCTGGCGTGAGGAGTCGAAGTTCAGCGCAGTCTGCCAAGGAATCGGGTGAAACGGCTTGCCATTCCAGATGTAGGTGCCATACGCGCCATAGGTATAGCCGCTGGCACCGGAAAGTAGACTCAGATAGGCGGGTGCCCGCGAATCCCATGCGGTTCCTTGATGTGCGCCACCCCCATCCAACACCAAGCCATCTGTGTCGTAGTAGGCTTCCAAGTTGATCACCGGCTTGGCGGGTTGCCGATTGGCCAGGCTGCGGCTCCAGTTGACCGCCTGGCCAAACACGAGGTTGCGATCACCGCCATTGTGGCCACTTTGCAGCCCGGCGATATTCAGATACGGTTGTGCGAAATACTGCTCAGACCAGACATTGGTTGGCTGGCCGCTGGGCGTCCCGGGATGTTGAGTAATCAGATGGTTTGGCGCAACCTCACGAATCGCATTGGCGGTCGCATCGGCAATATCCCAATAGGGCTGGTCAAACGAGGGCGAGAAGATCACATGGTTGCCCGCCAGACGTGCGGCAAGATAGCGCCCGATTGCCTGAGCAGCGGCATAATCGCCTTGTCCTTGATCGAGTGGATCCATCAGCCCAACCACCAGCACGGCTAATCCAGCATCATTGGCCTGTTGGATCTTGCGATCAAAGGATTGCCAGAAGGCTGGGTTCGGCTGGTGCAAGTCATCATTGACAAATGGCCGCTGGCCCTGCACATCACTGGTGGCTGACCAGGTCGGAGCCAAACTGATCTGCACCACGCTGAAACCCTTGCTGGTGCGGTCACGCAGATACTGCTGCCATTCGCTCTCAGTCGCACGCAGCGGCGCATCCCAGACGGTATCACCAAGCCAGAAGAACGGGCTGCCATCCGCATAGGTCAGGTTGTGTCCATCGCTGCTGACCGTGAGTGCACCGTTGGTCTGCAGGGCCGTGCCCGTACCAACGCGAACCTGCACGGTGCCCCGTTGGGTTAGCCCACTATCGCCACTGCTGGGTGTCGTCTGCCATGTCCAGGTGCCTATCATCGGGAACATCGCTCGCACCACAAAAGAACTGTCCCCATCCCAGAAACCCTGCGACTCAGCAGTATCACATCGGTGACGGCGTTGGCGTAGCTCTGGCTGGCGGTCAGCCGTTGCTCCCAATGTGCCCACTGCGTTGCGTTTGAGGGAATGCCGCCGCCCCCAATCGGCGGCGTTGGGGTTGGCGATGGTGTGGCCGTTGGGCCAACGGGGGTGGGCAGGGTGGCTGTGCCCGTGGGGACGGGCGGGGTCGGTGAAGCCGTGGCGGTATCCGCCACGATGGAGATCGAGTCAAGGTTGAGCGCGCCAGTCGGAAAATCGAGGCGCAAAATGCTATTCCCAATCGGTGGTGTGAAGCGCGCACCCGATGTGATCGCATAGGTTTGCCAGGAGCCGGTGGCTGGCAGCGCAAGCTGCCCTACCTGGCTGCCATTCAGCGAGATGGCGACTTGTCGGCCAAAGTTGAGGGTCGCGGCGCGCAACTGAATGAGATAGGTCGTTGACTGGCTAGACTGCACATCAAACCAGATCGCTTCACCATTCTGGATGGCTCCAAGTGTATAGCCGTTCCCACAGCCAGTGCAGCGTTCCACATCAAGTCCATCGGTGCGGTAGACACCAGACGTGATCGGGTCGAGCTCGGTAAAGCCTGATGCATCCTCGGCCTCGAGGGTACCTGGGAGCACAAATCGCTGCCCGGGCGGGCGGGTTGGCGTGGCAGTCGCTGTTGCCGGTGGTGGCGTCACCGGAATACGGGTTGGTGCTGCTGTTGCTGTTGGCACGGTTGTTCCGTCGGCACAGGTGATCCGGGCATTCGCCCAACTGACCAGATCGCCATCTGTGCCGTCATAGGAAGTCACGCGCAGGCGCAGGGTCTGGACGCCGGCAACCGCAAAGCTCAAGCGCGTCGCAGGATTGGCCTTGGTGACCTCGTCGGTGCTAAAGATCATCTGGCCATCAAGATAGATCACCAGCACGGCTTTGGCCTGCTCGTCGGCGCTATCGTCCATCCCAGCAATCGCCGAAAAGGATGCACAGTTCCCACTGAGCGCATAGCTGATATCCGACTCAGCACTCACACCCAAACCATGGTCGTAGGGAACGCCATCGAGCCGGATCTGGCGACCATCATTGGCATTTGCGCCACCATTGGTCTGGTCACGCTCGACTGGCCCAAGGCCATTGGTGGCACTTATCCAGGGTAGAGCACTCAAGAAACGGGTCGTATTCGATTGGCTGTGGACAATCGAGGTCAGGAAGGTGGTACTGGCACTGCTCAACAGGAGCATGAGCAAAAGGAGTCGTTTGTGCATCATGAGATCCCTTTCCCCTTTCAGCATGAAACGTAGACATATGTTTGCCTTGTTCGATTACCTACGAGCATGATATTGGGGTTTCAGGCCGGTATGATGATGCTTTGCCGTCATGAGGGGAATATCGTGAATAATCTCATTGATACAGTGCAAACATGTGCGCTTTCGCACATATGCAACCGTGCGTCATTTCACGGTTCTTTCTTACTTCCATGCACGTTTGCACGCTGATTTTTTGTAGAATTCAAACAAAAACGTGGCATCCAAGCTGGATGCCACGTTTCGCGTCATTATTTTTACGTTGTTAACGCTTGTGATGGCGTTGCAGAAAGTAGCGCAGTCCAAGAACAAGTGCGATGACTCCCACAACCATGGTATAAAACCAGCCTGGCTGGACATCACCTGGCTTTCCAATCCAATTGGCATCCGCATGCAGGTGGATTGGTCGGAGCGAGGGTGCACCATCCGCTGGCCCAAAGATCGAAACCTGCCAAATATTCCAGGCGATATGAAACCCAAGTGGAAGCCAGAGGGTTCCTCGCTCCAATTTGAGGAGCGTCAGGATCGTCCCAGCGAGCACATAGGTCACCAATGCGCGAAGACCAAGGCCATGATACGCAGCGAAGATCATGGTGAGAATCGTTGCCGCAGCTGGCAAGCCAACCGCCTCACGCAATGAGTCCAAACCATACCCCCGAAAAACCATTTCCTCGTTCCATGCAATGGCAAGATGGTTGACCATGGTGCGTGCGACGGCATAGGCAACATGCCTGAGCGGAACCGTTTCCCATCCCCACGCAGGAGCCGATATCCAACCTCGTGCGGCAGCAATACCAAGCAGGGTCATAATCGAGGCGCTGCCCCAGAGCAAGCCAGTCTGCAGATCCACAAGATTCTGACGGCTGGGAAGCTGATGCCATGCCGCGGTATCCTGGGATTGCAAACGCGCAAACGCATAGGTGCTGACGGCGACCAGTGGCAGTGCGGGAACATGAATATTCGCATAAACATCTGTTTTGTCACGCACGAGCTGATTCCCTATTTCCAACATCGCGGCAGCCGTTGCTACATAGAGCGTACTGCGTACGAGTGGTGAGCGTGCAAGGATCTGCATAGAGTGCTTGTCTACCATGGTTCCCTCTGCAGTGTATTCGGATTCCAGACAACCATGACCTCAGTACCGCCGTCCACTGCCGGCTGAATGGTCAACTCCCCACCAATGGTTCGGGCGCTTTCGCGCATATTTCGCATGCCAAAGCCATCTAATCGTACATAGTCAGTTGTTTCCGTCCATCCATTATCGCGGATGCACAAACAGAGTTGTGGATCATCTGCAGATGGGAAGCGCAGCGTCACCACGATCTCTGTGGCACCGTGTGCATGTTTCATGGCATTGGTGACCGCTTCACGGGTAATGCGGAGACACTCCCACTGCACGGCTTGGTCGACAGGGCATGTCTCGTACTCAACCACAACGCTGCACTGTCCTGGCCACTGGCCGTGTAATCGCTCTACCTGGCGCCGCAACACAAATGGGAGGGCGAATGGGTCTTCAATCCCAACGGGATAGAGGTTCGCACACATTACGCGCAATGTTCGGATGGCCGATTGATCTCCTTCCAAAATCATGGTGAGTTCGTGGTGGATTTCGGGATCGCTGACCGTGTCGAGCAGACGCTCAGCGGCCTCGGTATTGAGCCGGAGCGTCACATTGATCACCTCATCATGGAGTTCACGCGCAATGGCCGCTGACGTCATCGCTTGCGCCTGTTGATAGCGTTGGTAGAGCTGACGGATGGTCTGTTCCGACCGGGCGAGATCGATATAGGCCATACTATTGGTCAGCGCAAGCGCTGCTGAATCGATCAAGCGCCGCAGCTCATGGATATCCTCAGCATGATAGGGATCGAGATTGCCACGCATCCCAACCAATACCAGACCAAGGATCGCGCCGGTGGTGTGAACGATTGGGCACCAGAAGACGATCCGCGAGTCGTGGACGATGGCCGATTCACCTTCATGGAGTGTCACCGTCTGAAGCTGATGGTACAGATCGTGACTCGTTATCAGGTTTGGCTGGGATCGCAGATACTCCAGTAATACGCCACTGGTGAGGGTACTGGTTACTGGCAAATCAATTTCATAGGCGCGCACGAGATCCCCAGTTCGTGTGGGAACACTGAGATAGCACGCAATTGACGTTGCCCCAAATGCCGTCTGAATACCGCGACACAGTGCAATCGCCTGCTGGTGTGCATCAAGCGTCTCGGTGAGTTCAGTTGCCGCCTGAACCAGGGGCGTATAGGGATGCGTCCCTGATGGATGGGTTGGGAAGAATCGGCTCACTACACGATATGCGGGGCGATACACCACCACAAACATGATCGATATCCAGACCGCTGATACTGGGCGCTGAATCTCAAGCAGATATGCGCCGCCAAACGCGAGTTCCCCGAATACCAGAATCGTGACGGCATGGATACAGGCAAGGTGGAGGAGTCGATCAAGATGGCGGAGATCGGGTATCAGCCCAATCGTCAGGTATGCGAGCGGAATCAAGCCGCTGAGCAGATCAATGGCATAGTCGGGGATGGGTGAGCCGATCCCAATCAGGCCGGGAATGGTGCGAAGACAAATCCACGATCCTGCAGTCAGCAGACAGGCATATTCGAGGATCCGAATTTGCCGACGCAGATGTGCGCTCGTTGTGGACCGTGACGCACTGGCCAGAATCCGCCAACTCCACAGAAAGGCAATCAGAAAGCCAGACGCAATGATCGGTCCAAGGAGGTCGATCATCTCAAGGAGTGTTGGTCGAATGACGAGGACGCATGACAGAAACACGGCTTGGAGACTGAGGATCGCACCAATGAGCCAGAATCGTGCACGCTGAATGGTTTCCATGGCCGTCGGGCGAGCGGGAAATCGGACATTCACATAGACAGACAGGGGTATCATGATCGTCAACAGTGCCCATTGTAGCCCGAGTTTCAGCACATAGGAGGTATAGTTCGCAAAGGTATAGGTACCAATCAGCCCACCAAGAATCATCCAAAACCAGGCAACCATGCGCATATCGGCCGAGTTCTGTCGCCGCATGATGCCAAGCATATAGCCGACAAACCAGAACAACAGGCCAAGCAGGAATCCTGCGACCTTTTCAACCTGAAAGTCCAGTGTTGGCGGATCAGCCGGGATGTTGACCGACAGAATCTGGCCATCTCGTTCCAGATGCGCGGGAACGGATGTGATCGCCTGCCAGGAAATGGGGTACAGGAACAGCCGCCGCTCGATGTCAGTCCACGCATAGTCATACATGCCGACAATGCGGTCACTGACCACCAGATGTGCGCGATCCGCTGCCGAGCCAGGCACAACCTCCGTAATCATGCCGGTCGCCAGATCAACACTAAATCCTAGATGCGGTATTGGCCACATCACCAGGAGCACCATCAAGAGCACCATCAACGTGGCTGCCGCAGCGCCATGCAGAGATAGAGTGCGGCTATCGGTGCGGGAAACACCTGTGGCAAGGCGATGGGGTGTCGCATGTGGTGCAATCATCGCAACCGACTTTCCGTTTGTGGCGCAAACACGGTCGTTACCAGATCCAGTAATCCTGATGTGAGCTGAGCGGGAAGTGGCTGTATCAGCTCGCGAACCCGATCCAGATAGGCGCGTGTGATCAGGCTAACGATGGCTTGGTAGGTGTGTGGCTGTTGAACGGCCGCACCATAGGTCTGGACAAGCGCATGGGGCAACGTCAACGTCTGATTCGGCGCATGCTGATCCAGCAGATCATCACTGTATTGCAGCAGGGTGCCATAGATTTCGCCGACACGCGTGATGCGCTGAATCAGATCAGTATCATCAGCGCACAGGATCGCCAGACCACCAAATGCCAGTGCGAAGGTTGCTCCAGTTTTTGCCTGTGCAAGCTCTTGGTAGGCCACAAGGGGCGTCGTATCAGCGTGTATCGCACCAAGCAGATCGCGCTGTTGTCCACCAGCCATACGGAGCATACTATCAGACCAGACTCTGCGTAATCGATGAATGCGCTGATAGGGAATCCGCTGTGGATCGAGATCATCAAGCATGCTCGCTGCCAGTGCATAGTAGGTGAGGACGAGATTGTACCGGAGACCCGGCTCAAGCCCTGCGACGGCTCCATCGCTGATCGGGTCATTATCCTGGAGCTCATCAAGGCGGCTGATCGCTGCATACATCAGCCGCCATGCAACAATAAACGGGGTAACGTCATCGTCAGCGCCAAGCAGCATCTGAACCGTTGTGATGACTGGACCAATATGATCCGCCTGGAGCATGTCATCATGCTGAACCATGTGCAGCAGCAGCGCACGAAGTTCTGGAAGAATGGGGAGCTGATCAATTCGTGTACGAACATGGTCACGCATGGTTGCCCTCATGCAGAACTAATGACCTTTTCCACCGCCGCCACCACCCCACGAACCGCCGTCAAGCGGCGTCGGCAGATCCCACCAATCGATCGCGAATGCGCGGATAATCTCATCAATGCTTGGCAGCATCATCTCCGCCAAGGGTGCGTTGGCCATACCCTGCACGCAGGGCAGAAGCGGGAGTGGCGTCGACAAAACCGGTGGTGCGACAAGCTCTGACATCGTGGTCCTCCTTTGTTGTTTGTGATATGGGTGCCTTGAGTATACAAACGATCATCGAAAATGGAACCATGAGGATATGCACAGTCTCTACACGGTATCGGCACCATACCGCGTGCGGTACCATTCAACCAGCTGTGTTCGCTCGAAGCAGTTGATTTTGGTGCGAATGGTACTCAGGTGGTTCTGAACCGTGCGCGGGTCAATCGCCATCTCCGCAGCGATCTCAAGCGTGCCCTTGCCATGCGCCATTAGCTTCAGGATCGTCAGCTCACGCGGTGAGAGCCCTTTTTCTTTGCGGAGGTTTTGTGACTGGCTGAGATACTCACGCACCATCGGTGTCAGGCTTTGCCACCCCTGCGCAACATCAATGATTGAGTCCACCAGATAGCGGGTGAGGTCTTCCTTGACCATATAGCCACGCACTCCAGCCTTAAGTAACTCTGGGGCAAGATCGACAAGCGATGAAAAGACCAGGATTCCCAGCAGGGGGTAATGCAGATGTAGCTGCTGCACCATGCTGATGGGTGGCTCACCCATGCCATTAAGGTCAAGCACCAACACATCAACATGCTGGTGCTCATGCAAGAGCTTGAGTGCCTGTTCAAAACTCTTCGCGACCCCAAGCACACGGATGTGCTCATATTCCGCCAATTGGGCCAGAATTCCGGATACCACAATGGGGTGATCATCGGCAACGATCACCCGAATCGGACGGAGCGGCATAGAGTCCTCCATAGTCAGTGCAGCTGCAACGTGGCAAGGTATCTCAGCAAACTTTGGGAGGCGGATTATAGCACAGAGATAATCTGTCAAATGACATGATCAACTGCCGGAAGCACATGTTTCCGTAAAATGAAAAGTTTGTTATTTCTCCACAGCAACGTGAGCTGAGTCCGTGCTGCGCGCGCTTCATACACTGCACCCGCAACAATCATCCGGGATATTCCCCTGATAACCTCACATATGCAGCGCACCAACGCCCATACGCGTTGCTCATCGTGGGCGATAGCGAAAGCATCGTGATGGCAGATCCCATGGAGTGCAGCAGCATGTGCTGACCTGTTGCCGAACGTGATCACGCACATGCTGCACGGTGCGTTGCAGTGCATTGTCCACTGGATGAACGAAGATCATCGGGTGTTACTCAATGTGGGAAACACGCAGCGCCGCAACCGTATAGCCAGCAAAGATTGGGGCAACTCCATCGTTGCTGCAGCCCCAACGATGACTCGTGATCGTTGGGGCCAACCGATTACGTCTCAATCAGATCCTCCTCGTCAAGTTCGCGGTGTGCAACGAAATCGACATGGCCATTGATCTCACCGATCACATATTCACCAGAGCCTGCTTGCTCAACCTCCACGATCTCCAGGATTCCCTGCGCGGTGCGGAACTTCATGCCAACGTGCATCTCACGAATATCCATCACATCCTCCTCGTCGCTTACTGCTGGTCCTGGCCGAATCCCGGCACAGCGAGAAGGGCAGCCGTCAACACTGGCAGCGCCATCGCCCGTGCGTTCGGGGTTCCTTCCAGGGGCCGTACGCGCAAGGGCGAGTTCGTGTTGACTGCGCCTGACGATGTGCGAGTTTGGTCAGATCGACCGGCATGCGGCGCGGGTAATACGATGGAGTGGTGATGCAGCTGGTACGAGTGATACGCAGGGTAGGAAAATCGAGGCGGCGACGGGCAGTTGCGCTGGGAGCGGACACATGTTTCCAGCACGAGATCAACAACCGCAAGCACGTCGCGTGAGACGGTGCCTATCGATATGCCAATAGCGCTGGCTTACTGTTTCTCTGTATTGCTCCCACGCTGCCGCAGGCTCGCTTCATCGCGCTGCACTTGCAGGCGGGAAGCACCGCAAAACGGGCAGCAGGGATGCCGTTGCCTCATTCGCCAGAAACCATTCTCACCCAGAGGGCACCCGGTTTCCGGCACCTTCTCTCGGGTAGGCACGACGGCACCGAGGTACCCTTTGGGTCGGGTACCCCATCCGTAATGGATGTTGGTGGCTCTACTACACTCGCTGATCCTGCCTCGGCTGTGATGGATAAACTATTGTTGGTTCTTGGTTCTGTGGTTTTGTGGCTTCCTAAGCGGATAATCTCTCTTCATCACGCAGATACATAAAGCTTAACAATATGCAGAAAATCGCTATCTATTGACATACATCAATTGTCATGATACTCTTTCTTTGCTGCACTTTTTAACCACTTTTTTATATTTTGCAGGTGATGTGCCAACCGATGGTTCGTGGTATCGAGGTGTGCTGGATGATGAGAACATCAGAAGTATGTTGCGAAGGAGTACAAATATGATGCATAATCGATTGAAACGCATGGGCGTGGTAGTCATAGCTCTTTTCTCACTCATGGCGATCCGACCAGCGGTTTCCTCGGCCCAATTCGAGCCACAGACAGCAACCGACCTATCGCCCGAGCATGTGATTGCCAACCAGCCATCGGTGAGTTTCATTCCAAACCTCGGGCAAACCGATGCGCGGGTTCGCTTCTATGCTCAAGCAGGTGGTACAAATGTGTTCTTTACTGATGAAGGTGTGGTGTTAGCGATTCCATCAGCAGCATCCATTCTGCAACCAGCCGCTGTCACGAGTGGGAACATCGACCCACAGGCGCAACCACTGTTTGACACCCACGCTGAGACGATGACGTGGCAACTTACGGGTGTCCGCTTTGAGGGTGCGAACAAAGCGCCTGTTGTTACCGGTAGCAATCAACTACCTGAGGTAACAAACTATATGCTTGGCTCAGACACGCAGCAATGGGTGACCGACATTCCAACCTATGGCGAGATTGAGTACCGCAATCTATTCAATGGGATTGATGTCTCCTACGAACGCTCGGCAGGTACACTCAAGAGTACGTATACCGTTGCGCCAGGAGCCGATCCTGCCCAGCTTCGCTGGAGCTACCCCGGCAGTTCCGCAGCGCGTCTTGATCCCGATGGCAGCCTGCATGTGCCAATAACTGGAGCAGTCGTCGCTGAATTGGTCGAACGTGCACCGATCACATGGCAAGATAGTGGCGGGAAGAAGGTGCCTGTTGCCAGTTCGTATGCCATCAATAGTGATGGAACGATTGGGTTCACGCTTGGCCATTATGATCCGACCCTGCCACTGATCATCGATCCAACGCTTGAATTCAATGCTTGGTTTGATTTGAGCCTTGGTGAGTCGATCGATATTGCGGTTGATAGCACCAACACGTTCTATGTCACGGGCGGAACAAGTTCGGTGGCTTTTCCCACGACGAGCAATCCCTACCAAGGCACACTCAAGGGCCAGTATGATGCATTCATCACACGCTATCAGAACAATACGCGCATCTATAGCACCTATCTTGGTGGCATTGGCACCGATTTCGGACAGAGCATCGTTGCCAATGGCTCAATCGTGTATGTCACCGGCTACGCATCAGATGGGTTTCCGATGCCAACTGGCGTTCCTGGCTATGATCGCACCTACAATGGCGGCCTCGGTGATGTGTTTGTTGTGCGGCTTGACACGGCTGTTACTGGAACCAGCGCGTTACAATACAGCACCTATTATGGCGGCACGAGTGCTGATTATGGGCTCAGTATTGTGATCAATGGCAGCGACGCCATGGTGCTCGGAGTCACAACATCGAGTGGCATTACCGGAATGAATGGTTATGATACCTCCTATAATGGCACAACCGATGAGGATTTTCTGATACTGCGCGTCCCAACGACAAATAGCACGCTTGGTTATGCCTCCTATCTCGGAACATCCAGTCGCGATTTCTCGGGTGATATTGCCACTATCCCAGGCACCAATACGGTCTATGTCGTTGGCAGTACCTCTTCTGCCGCATGGCCCACGGTACTTGCCTACAATAGTGTGAAACAAGGGTTGAGCGATGCGGTCTATGCAAGAATCGATACCGGCACTCTAGGCAGCGCATCCCTACGTGCCAGTTCGTACCTTGGTGGGAGCGCAGGTGAGGGTGTCGGGGTTGGTGGCATCGCTGTTACCGTTGGAGATGATGGCCGGGTGTATATTGCTGGCTCCACAAGCTCAAGCAACTTTCCTGGAACATCGAACCCAACCGCCTATGATGGCTCATACAATGGTGGCGGTGATGTATTCCTGGCCCAAATGAACATTTCCGATACCGCCAACGGATCAATCTTGTATGCCACCTATTTGGGCGGCTCTGGATCGGAAGAAGTGACCGATATCGCCGTCGAGTCGTCGAGTCGCGTTACGCTCGTCGGGCGCACCAAATCAACCAACTTTCCCTCGGTCAATGCGGCATCCATGCAAGAAGCGTATGGCGGTGGAACCAACGCGGATGGGTATGTGGCACAGTTTAATCCGATCAATGTAATCAACGGGCCGACACAAGCGTTGGCCTTCAGCATGTATGTTGGTGGCAGCGCCTATGATTCGATTAATGGCGTTGCTGTTGGATCCAACAGCAAGATCTATATCGCTGGTCGTACCATATCCACGATCATGGGCAGCCTGATTAACCCATATAGCGGTGCGGGATTTACTCAGGTGATTACACCCTATCCGTATGAAGCAACCAGCTACTACATGGGATCGACACTTCCAGATCTTGCCTATAATCTCGGCTGCACACAAGGGCAACTTGACCGCTATAATCCCGGCAGGCAAGATAGCCTGGTGATGCTCTTTTTTGGTACACCCGTTATCCAGGGATCGGCTTATGGAACCAACCTATTTGTGCCTAGCTACTTTACCGACACAACTTCAATCGGGAATGCGGCAAAGCAGTTTGGGAAAGGGTATGTGGAATGCGTGAGCGGCGGTAGCGATACCAACTCAAAGATCACCATGGCGATCGGCACAAATAACTACAACTACCAGATCCCACCTTCGAATGATGTTACCTTCAATCATGGGGCTGCTTGGGCAACTATGGTCAATGATGTCGATGCCTATTTAGCAAGCAATAGTGGATATAGTTCGCGGGTTATTGCAGCTGGGGCACTCAACTCGGAGGTAGATTTCAATACACCAGCAGCAACATTTGATTGGATTGATGGCTACGAATCGGTAAATCAACGACCTTTGTATACCATTAGCGACTCATCGGGATGTCCACAGAGTGTCAACACTGGTATTAGTGGTACTTGTAACAATGGATGGACACAGGAAGCACTATATAACCTCACGAAACTCCCATCGTTTGCACTACCACAGCAATATGCAACCGATGGTGCCAGTGCGCGCCAGTGGCAACAAATTGCACGCTATGCCAGTCTTGCGAAAGGGGTTGATTTGGACTTCAAGGGGGCACTCACCCAGAAACAAGCCTGCGATCAAAAGGGAACATGTGTAGCCAATAGGCGGAACACTCCTTCTCAGGGTTGGCTGTTGTTTCGTGATGAGTTGAATACAGATGCACTGACCTATCAAAATGTGTTCTGGTCGAGCGATATGAAGTGGCAATTTCCATAACTTATGTGATACTTAAACCGAAAGGAGCTGAGCTATGCTCATAAACGTGCGACAATGTGCAGAACAGTTTGGGTTTCTCGTGATAACGCTTGTCTTGGTCGGCTGTGGAAAAGCTGATCAATCTCTTCCGGCAGCACAGGCACAAACTACTGCAAGCATCAGTCTGCCTTCTGAGACTCCTGTGCCGCCAACTCATATGGCAGAATCAGCCTCACCTATGCCCACACGAACCACGGCTACGCTGTTCCCACCCACACCAACCTACGCTGCAGTGGCACCGGTCAGTCCTCTTTTTTACTCGGATCCAGAACTTGTAGAGAAGATGCGTCAACAACTGTTACGCACGGATCTAGATCCAGAGACACGGCGCGGCATTGAGAAGGCGCTTTGGATGGAGGATAAAGATGCGATAGCTCGTGCAACAACCCAAGCGAAGATTGCGGATGGCTCGCTGGTGGTACCGACTCCCTCCGGACCACCAACACCAAATCCCCTGGCGCCAACGCCACCGCGCGGTATTTTCGAAGGGTTTGGTGGCCCATTTTCGCCGTCTGAGTTTGATGTGCATAACATGTGGCAGGACGAAATTGATGGTTACTGGTGGGTCATCTACGCGGGTGCAGACGGGCAGGATCATACGCAAGGCCTGCTGGTAGCATACAAAATAATCCAGCGCGTTCCAACCGAGACGCAGGGAGGACGTTACACGACTCCCAACAAGACCGGCTACCTCCGCATTACATCGGTCAAGAACATGCTGGTAAGCGTGGTTGCGCAGGATGGCCAGACCTTCGTCTTTGATCTGACCAAGCGCGCCTGGGTGCCGTAGAGCGCGACGGCGTGCGGTTGGCGGGAAATAGGTGATGAACACGCAAACACGACGAAACCATGGACAATCTCAACCGCGTGCGCTCGTTGGCCTAGTGGTGATCAGCAGCCTGCTGATTCTCTTAGTGAACTGTGCTCTTCATAATCAATCTCTTCCGGCAGCACAGCCCGTCGCGACGGCACTGACCCAAATCATTGCTGAACCAACTGTGCTGCCAGCTAGTACACCTATACCAGAATCAACCGTGCTGCCCGCCGCCACACCAATACCCCCCACGCCAACTTATGCAGCGGTTGCTCCGGTTGCTGCAACGTTTTATCAAGATCCCCAATGGGTGGAGGGCATGCGTCAACAAATGCAACGAACGGATCTTAATCCTGAGCAGCGACGAGGGATTGAGGAGAAGCTGTGGATGATGGATCAAGAAGCCATCCTCGCTGCTACCGCGGCAGTGATGCCCACCCTCGTTCCAAGTGGCCCGCCAACGCCGAATCCATTCGAACCAACACTACCACCACTGCCTCGTGGAATTCTTGAAGGAGGGGGGGATTCCTTTTCCTCCAGTGATTTTATTGTTCAGAATATGTGGCAAGATCAGATTGATGGCATATGGGTTATGATTCATGCTGGAGCCAATGGCGATGATCATACGCAAGGTGCGCTATCGGTGGTTTGGCGCTTGCCAACGGGCATTCAAGGGGGGCGTTATCCAACTCCGCAGAAATCTGGTTCTATTCGAATCATCGCCGTCAAAAATATGCTAGTCAGCGTGGTTGCGCAGGATGGCAGTACTTACACCTTTGATCTGACCAAGCAGACCTGGGTGCCGTAACGCAGGGGGTGGGTACGATGCATGCCATTGCAGAGGCGAAGATGTGTATCCAATGAGGTGCAACACGGCTTAGGATGATCTTGGCAATCTTTAGTTTAGTCGTCTGTGGAACTTCTGATCAAGCGTCTCAGGCAGCACAGCCCGTCGCGACGGCACTGACCCAAATCATTGCTGAACCAACTGTGCTGCCAGCTAGTACAGCTCCGCTGAAGTTTCTCAAGGGTTATGCCACAAGCGGCTTGCCCTGATAGGTCCATTTGAAGGGCTTGGCCATGGTGCGATTGTAGTACGCAATGAAGTCGAGCACCTTCCACTTGAGGTCGTCCACCGAGGTGAACGAGCCGCGTATCAGCAGCTTGCGCACCAGGATTGAGAACCAGATTTCGATCTGGTTGAGCCACGAACAGTGTTTGGGGGTATAGTGACACACAATCCGATGACCCGGATCACTGAGGAAGGCTGCCCGACTCTGCCGGTTGTGCAGGATGCCTTCCTTCCCCTTTACGCCCAACTCGATTGCCAGATCCGACTCTGCTGCCACCCAACGTACCAGGCTTTCCGAGCGGTGGATATCCAGATTGTCAACCACGATATGCCAGCGTGTTGCCTGTGGGTCGCTCGCCACCACTGCCTGCATATGTGCCAGGAAATCCGCTTCAGTGCGGGTCGGTCCAGCGATTGGTACCACAATCTGGCCAGTCACCACATCGCGACTGACGATAAACGAACAGGTGCCATGTCGGATGTACTCAAACTCGCGCCGTGCAACCTTGCCCGTTGCCATAGGCACGTCCGGTGTTTGCGTTCCAAGGCTTGCACGCCCGTCATTTCGTCTGTACTGACTGTTCGTTCGCCTATTGTGGCGCGTGCTGGGGCTTGACGGTAGGTCGCGCAGACATCCTGTACTTTGAGTTCAAAGTGCTCGTCCTCCGAGGGGGTCAGCCAATAGCGCCAGCGATGCGGTTGGAGAGCCCCCTTTTAAGCAGGCGTGCTGCATGGCGGTCGGAAATGTGCTCAACAATTTTGCGCGCATGCACCTCATCGGCAATTTCGCGTTCGCTCCATTGGCTGATCGGTCGGCCAGCGTGCTCGGGAGATTCACAGGCAAGTTCGAGGATCTGGCAGACTTGTTCGGCAGTGATGCGTACGGGCTTGCCGGAACGAGGCGCGTCAGTTAGGCGGTCGAGAGCAGGGAGTTCCTGGAGACTGACAGCTCCGAGGGCCAGCCAGCGGCGGCGCCAGAGTCGGACAGTATCGACAGTCAGGTCTAAGTCGCGGGCGATCTGGGCATTATTGAGCCCAGAGGCAGCCGCCAGGATAATGCGCGCCCGTAGGGCGATTTGTTGTGGGGTGGTATGGCGGCGCGTCAGTTGCAGCAGGGCAGCCTGTGCTGCCGCACATAAGAGCAGCGGTTCTGGTTTGGGGCCACGCATCAGCAATGCTCCACGCTTCAGACGCCGGCGACCGGTGCCGGACAGGAAAGTATCATATCATAGATTGACTTACGCGGAGCCTAGTAGGCTCGTTCACCTGGATGGAGATGATCAATACGCTCAATCGCTTGCTACAACGTATCGGTCATGATGATCTCTTTCTCTTCACCATGTTAGGGAGCCTCTACAAGGTTTACTGAATACGCGGTAGCTTACCACATTGCAATACGTTTCAACCAACAGCTTCCCTGACCTGTTCGCCACCACGCTGCCGCAGGCTTGCTTCATCGCGCTGCAATCCGCACGCGGGAAGCACGGCAACAGGGTGGGTGGACGGGGAGACACATGCATGCGCCGACAGCCCGGAGGTAGGGCTCGGCGCACACCACGCTCATGGTCTGACTAGGCGATGCAGCACATGGTCAGACCGTGCAGTCTACTCCGCACGCAGCATCTGATTGCTGACCAGTTCCCCATCAATCTCATTGAACAGATTGCGTCGCCCAACACGCCGCACCATGCCGACAATTTCGACGCGAGCGCCAATTGCCAGCGATTGCGTGGCTGCGGCGTCACGACCGCGTAGGTGGATGGTGTAGCCGTTGACGATAATCGTCGCTCGGGTCGTGCCGCGCTCGCGATACAACGGTAGTTTGCGCGTCAGCGTGCCGATGATGCGGACACGGCTGCGCGATGGTTCCGGAGATGCTGCGCGGGTCATATGCTGCTCCTTTCAATGCAAAGAGAGGCGTGGCAGGGGCTGATCGTCAGCCCCTGCCACCATCGGAAGACTACGCTGCAGGCTTGCGGCGGCGCGGCTTCGGTGCCGGGGCTGGCGTCTGCTCTGCTGCTGGTGCGCTCTCGGCTGGCGCATCCTCTGCCGCGTTGAGCGGCTGCGCTGCAATCGGCTGGCCGGTGGTCTTGTCGATGAACACCAGCTCGCTGGCCACCAGGTCGGTGGCATACTGGGTCTGGCCATCGCGCTCCCACTGGCGCGATTCCAATCGACCATGCACCTCAATCAGCGTGCCCTTCAGCACCCGCGCCGCCGCAATTTCAGCCTGGCGGCCCCAGCACGTAATCCGAAACCAGTTGCTCTTCTCGATTGAACGTCCATCTGACGTCTGCCAGCGCTCGGACGCGCACAGATTGAATTGCGCCAGCGTCTTGCCCGTCCCGACCGTCTTCACCTCTGCATCCCGACCGACGAAGCCCCGTAGCGTGAAGCTGTTGCTGTTCCGTGCCATCGTGTGTTCCTCCTTCGTGTCTGCGAGCCATTTGACCTGGCCGACAAACAGCACCCCACATCAGGCGCAGGGTCAAAACCGACACCGTCGTCGATCCGCACGAGGTCGGGGGTCCTGTCCCAAGTGCATGCGCGTCCGCTGGCCTGGCAGCGGTGGGGCGGGGGCCGTGCTCGTGACGGGCGAACCGTTTTGATGCAGTGCCGTGGGGTGCCAGGATGGCCAGATGAGTCAAGGGGCCGCGACACCAAGGTTGGACACCGCACGGAACAGACAGCGCCTACGGGAGGCTCGTCAAGGTGGCAGTGGTGACGATGGATCGGGCAGTGGCTGCAGAAATCACCGTGTGCTTTCGGCAGAGCAGCCCAGGACACCGACGGAGGAGCACGAGTACGGAAAAGGCTGGGCAAGATTGACTGCATGTGGCAGCAGGGGAAAGGCGCGAAGGTGGTTGGGTCGGCAGGACGTGCAGCCTTCAGGAGCGTACTGGCATGTTGCCAATGACCGTGGCGGCTCGCTGAGCGCAATCTCGTCAAGCTAGCCGCTACCGATGAGCGCGGCAATCATTGGCGGAAGAGGCCGATTGGCTGCGTGCGCAGCACGCGCTTCGGCAGCGAAGAAGATGGAGGAGGAAGTCACCATTACAGCCATGGGCGACAGCAGCGGGTGGAGGCCACGCACGTGCAGTCAGGCACCAGTGTGGTGCTGCTGGCAATCACCACCTTACGCACCCCACGACCGATCCTACCGAGCCACAGGTTTCCGCCACCAGGCCCAGCACCATACCTCATGGATGGGGGATTACTGGCCATCAGCACACGCAACGCGAGCATTGGGCCATTGGTACGCCGTCGCCGAACGGTGCAATGCTGGCCTTGGGGCGGCGTAAGAAAAGTCGCTCGTGTCGCTAAGCTTCCACAGCGCGTTCGGCCAATGCCGGTCATGAGGACGCCGCAGAATCCGTATGCTGGCGTGTAGCGCTACGATACAATCCAAGCACCATCGCCTCGCAGCGACAAGATCGTTGGCAATGCCCTGTTCGGTGCCATCGCGCTGGATCCAAAGCTTCCCATCCTGTCTATCGATGTGCACCAGGCACCCTGGGTAATGGGTGTTGGTGCTGATCTGGTATTGACGATGGAGTATGGTGGTGGTGTCGCGCACTATCGGTAAGGAGGCATCCACGATTCATCACATGCGCCATTGCGTGCAGGTACAGGTTATACGGTGGTGGCATTATTTGCTACCAGCGGTTGTTCGAACGGGCGTTTCATCGCATGACGGTCTCACATCATCGCTGCATACATCACACTCAAAGGAGTTCCGCTCATGTCACCGCTTTCACTCAGGGCGAGTCGCGCACGCATGCGCGCACAGTTCATGGTTACCCGCCTCCTGATCTGCGTATTCCTCGTCTCCGCCATACCATCGGCTCAGCCCATCCAGGCTGCGGCACCGTCACCCGTTGCTGCTCGTGTTGCCACGCCAGCTTCCCCATCCCGGCGCGTTGCCACACCATCCCAGCAGCTTGCCTTTGTGGCGCAAACGGAGCAGCGTTTTCCACAGGCGCGATTCCGAACAACGGGTGCCCACGGTACGTTTGTCTTTGCGCCGAACAGCGTTGCATTTGCGCTGCCCGTTGGGTTTCCGACTGATCCCGCCGACGCGGATCAGCGTGGGCGTGGGCAGTACCGCCGCACCGCCGTACAACTGATCCGCCAGCAGTTTCTTGGGACTCAGCCAGGGAACACCATCAGCGGGATCGAGCCGCTCCCCGGTATCGTAAACGATATCGTTGGTAATGAGGCCACCGATTGGCATACGGGCATCACCACCTATCGCGCCATTCAGTATCAACAGTTGTACCAGGGGATCGATGTACGGTATGAAGGCAGCGATGGGTCGTTGAAGAGTACGTTCCTGATCCAGCCGGGTGCACATCCCCAGAGCATCGCCTGGCGCTATCAGGGAGTCGATGATCTCCAGATTGACCCAACCACAGGCAATTTGGTGTTGCGAATCGATGCGCGGTTGACCCCGGCTATGCAACAGGAAGTGCAGGCGCTGACCCGCACCACCACCATCACGGTCACGGAACATGCGCCCATCGCTTGGCAGGACACGCCCACTGGACGAGTTGACGTCCCGGTTCGCTTCACGCTTGGTGTTGGGAAGCAGATCGGCTTTACGCTTGGCGCGTATGACCCGACCCTTCCATTGACCATCGATCCGACGATCGACTACGCTGTACCTTTTGGCGGCAGCGCGTCTGAAAAACTCCTGGATCTTGCACCGCTTCCGGATGGCAGGGTCGCCGTCACGGGTTGGACGAGCTCAACCGGCTGGGCATGGGAACAGGGAGCGATTGGGACGACCTTGGGCGTGCCCCGTGTGCTGGTTAGCCTGCGTGATCAAACCGGCGCAATGGTGTGGACGACCTACTTAGGCGGCGATCTGGCGAGTAGCGGTGAGGGGATTGCCCATATGGCCGATGGGAACCTGATCATCACCGGCTCAACCACATCCAGCCTGTATCTACGCGCCCCCACAAACGCACAGGCATGTGTCGGTTCAAAAACGGAACTGATTGTCACCACACTCTCGGTGCTGGACGGCGAACTGCTCACGAGCCGCTGCCTGGGCAGCACCACAACATTTGGCAGCAACACAGGCGCCGCCGTGGCGGTGACCAGCACAGGCCCCATCACGGGCACGATCTGGATCGCAGGGACAACCACATCGGGCCACTTTCTGCCAACCGCCACCCATGTATACACCCACGAAAACGGGAGTATGTTGCTGGATCAGGGCTTCCTGGTGCAACTCTCGCCAGATGCAGCAACCGTGCTCACCAATGTCTATGTTGGCGGATCGAGCCGTGAAACCTTTACTGATCTGGCATTGGATAGTCAGAATCGCCCGGTGGTGACCGGATTTTCCACCACGCCGC
>Ga0163144_10004444_pt1 | contig 31550 bp, 29 predicted proteins | sample OliLak19BULKMAT1_FD_123175 | JGI IMG/M metagenome (GOLD analysis project Ga0163144, IMG submission 123175) | Freshwater microbial mat bacterial communities from Lake Vanda, McMurdo Dry Valleys, Antarctica - Oligotrophic Lake LV.19.BULKMAT1 | ecosystem: Environmental > Aquatic > Freshwater >... | reverse complement strand
CAGTTTCGGGTGCATAGCGGTGTATCCTCTCCGCCCTGTCCGGGGCGGTGTTTTGGGTTATGTACCCAGAGGCTACGCCGCTATGCTTCCTTCATCCAATCCCCAACATTCGGCAATTTCTCTGTGTTTCGATTGAAAAGGGCAAAGAGTTCGCCCTCATCGATTCAAAAAAAATGACCGGCAAATGGGCGGTTGTCTTCTTTTGGCCGCTCGACTTTACCTTCGTCTGCCCGACGGAGATCGCGGAGTTCAATCACGAACTGAAAAACTTCCGCGAACGCGGCGCGGATCTCTACGGCGTGTCGACGGACAGCCACTTCGTGCATCTGGCCTGGCGACAGAACCACGCGGATCTCAAGGCGATCGGATTTCCGATGCTTGCGGACAACAAAAAGGAACTCAGCCTAGCGCTCGGGATTCTTCATCATAAAGACCTGGTTCCGCTGCGGGCGACGTTCATCGTCGATCCGGACAACGTCATACGTTTCGTCAGCGTGAACGATCTCAACGTGGGGCGAAACGTGAAGGAAGTCCTGCGGGTGCTGGACGCCCTGCAAACGGACGAACTCTGTCCGTGCAACTGGGCAAAGGGCCAAGCCACCATTAAACCGTAACCTCCAGGAGTCTGCTTCATATGAACCCCACATCGCAGAAAAAGGTCGACACGACCCAGATCGAAGCCTTGCTCGAGTCTTACGACTCGACAATCGGGCGCGATTTGAAGCTCAACTTGAAGCGCCTCCTCGAAGAGGGGAGTCTCGCCCCCGGCGAGGCTCTCCTTGTTCTTCTCGCGACCGCGACGAGCGTCGGACACCCCGGCCTCGCCGCGGTAGCCCGGGCCCAGCTTCCTTCCTTCGACTATTCACCCGAGCAGATCCGCGAGGCGGCGGAGAGCGCCGCCCTCATGGGCATGCTCAACGTCTATTACCGCTTCCGTCATATGGTCGGCCCAGATCGGGCCGAGGACTACAAGCAAGCGGGCCTCCGAATGACCGCGCTGGCCCGCCCCGCGCTCGGCAAAAAGACATTCGAGATGCTCGCTTTCGCCGTGAGCGTCCTGAACGGGTGCGAGAACTGCATCCGCGCACACGAAGAAACTTTGCGCAAGGAAGGCGCCACGGTGAACCAGATTCACGATCTTGCGAGAATCGCGGCGATCACAAAGGGAATTCGCAGCCTGGAGCCTTAGCGAACCTACGTTTGCAAAAGAACCCTCCATGCGTTACGACGCGGCGCATGATGAAATCACTTGTTTCGCTGGGTTTGCTCGTCGCTTTCACGTCGACTGCCTTCGCTTTTGAAACCTTCGATTTCAAGGAAAGTTTCGTGGGTAATTTGGAGGAAAGAGAAGCCCTCTTTCTGGAAGCCTTCGTTCCCGACGCGATCATGAGGGACGACGTCACGAGTCTCAAAACTTCCAGCGATTTAGAAAAATGCGCCAAGGCAAAGGACGGAAGCTCAAACAACGCTTCCTACTGTTATCGAGTCTCCGCCACGCTCCAATCGATTTCGCAAGGAGCTCAAGACCGAGCCAGATTGAAGGAAAGTAAATGGATGGCCGCGTTTGGAGCCGTTCATAAGCGTTTCGAAAACCTAACGGCCGCAGCCACCATTGAGCAGGTGAAAGCAGCGAACGAAATCGTCGAAAGCCTGACGACACGCTACAACACAACCCTTTCTGGCTATGCCACCCAGACCGCACGAATCCAAAGAGAAGTGATCAGTTTTTGTGACCAGTCGCACTGGGGCAAAACAAATAAGTGCATCGTAGAGGCCTTAGCGAATTACTATTCCAGCACGAACATTTCGGCGATGGCCGAGATGGATCGCACGATGAAAGCGGCCTGTATCAACGCACGAAACGAAGCGAGTCAGATTCCTTAACGGAACTCGTCATTTTCATTCGTTGGGAAACCGGCAGACGAACTCCGCCCCGCGGCCGTGTTCGCTGGCGACCCAAACGGTGCCGCCATGTCGCTGCAAGATGTGTTTTACGATCGCAAGCCCGAGGCCTGTGCCACCCGCGTCGCGTGTGCGCGCTTGCTCCACGCGGTAGAATCTTTCAAAAAGCCGGGCCTGATGTTCAGGTGGAATTCCCGGGCCGTTGTCGACTACATGCAAGTGAACGGCGCTCGGCTGCCGCTCCCAGCGAACCGTGATTCGTCCGCCGGCGGGAACGTACTTGATGGCGTTTTCGAGCAGGTTGGTCAGCACTTGATCGATCTTGCCCGGTTCGGCGTAGACGGACGGCGCGTCCGAGGAGGGCTCCAAAACCACCTCCTGCCTTTTTTCCAGGCTCTGGGCCGCGAGCTGCCCGAAAATCCGCTCGGTCAACTGCCGAGTGGGAATCTGCTCTTTGCGCCCGCCCTTGCCGTCGTCGGATTCGAGCGACGAAAGATCCAACAGATCGTTGATCAGGTCCATCAGGCGATCCGAGTTGCGGCCGATGACCTCCGCGAACTGCGCGGCCGAATCGACGCGCCCCTTGCCGATGTCTTCACGAAGCGTGTCGGCGTAACCTTTGATGGCGGTCAACGGTGTTCGAAGTTCATGCGATACGTTCGCCACGAAATCGATTCGGATCCGATCGGCTCGTTTGAGTTCGCTGATGTCGTGAAAAATCCCGACTGCTCCGTAGACTTGCTCCCCTTCCCCGGAGTCGCGCCGAAGGGGCGCCACGGAAATGGAAAAGTCCCGTCGCAGCGCCTGGCCCTCGGGATTGAGCGAAATCTCGATGGTCCCGACTTCCCCTTGCTTGAGCGCGCGCCGAAAAACCGCGAGTACCTCCGGCGTACGAAAAACTTCAGGCAGACTTGGTTTTCGGGCGGCGAAGCCCGCGCCACCGAACAACCGAAGGAATCGCGAATTAAAAAAGAGCGGAGCTTCGTTGACGTCCACCGCCAGAATCGCTTCCGAGATTGCACTCATCAGCGTCGAAAGCTCCTTCCGTTCGCGCTCGAGTTCGAACGTTCGATGATCCAGCGCTAAGCGCATCCGACTCAAAGCGCTTTCAGCGATCTCCTCTTCCTCCCCCGGGAAGAAAAACGCCGAGAGAAGCGGAATGGAAGCCAGAAAAAGCGCGATCAAGGCACCGAGCCAGAGCTGCACTCCGATCGCCAGAAGAACTCCGACCAACAACGCGTACTGTACGGCCGCCTGCGCCCAAAGACGACGGGCAGCGCTTCCCCACTGAATGTCGGGCTTAGCTTTGGACTCGGTACCCAACGCCGCGCACCGTTTCAATGATTTCTCCGCAAACACCGAGTTTTTTGCGGAGTCCGAAAACGTGGGTGTCGATCGCCCGATCGACGACGCTAACGCCGGTCCCCTGCACGAGATCAATGAGCCTCTGGCGGGTCAAGACACGTCCCTGATTCTTCACCAGCGCGGCCAGCAGCTTGAACTCCGACGGAGTCAGCATCACTTCCGAGCCGGAGCAGCTGACTGTGTAGGCGCGAAAATCCACCACGAGGCCGCCGGATGAGAATTTTTCAGAATCCGCCGATCGGTAGCCCGGCTGCGTCCGCCGTAAAAGCGCGCGAACCCGCGCCATGAGAATGGGAATCTCAAAAGGCTTGGTGACGTAATCGTCGGCGCCCGCCTCGAGACCCAGTACGACGTCGGCGGCTTCGATTCTAGCGGTGACCATCAGTACGGCCACCGTAGGCGAAACATCTCGACGGATCGTACGTGTGATTTCGAGTCCGGTCATCTGCGGCAGCATCCAGTCGACCAGATACAGATCGAAGGGACCGGCGGTTCGAATCAGCATAAGCGCTTCTTCGCCGTTCTTCGCGGTTTCGACAACGTACCCGTCGCGTTTCAAATGCAGGAGAATGAGTTCCCGAATGTCCTGTTCGTCTTCGACGACAAGAATTTTAGCGGGAATCACCGGCGCCCCTAAACTTTCGCCTTAGCTGCAAGGCGGCCCCCGTGCCGAACATCGGCTCCGGTTTTGGCGAAGATCACGTCTTCGGCGATATTGGTCGCGTGGTCTCCGAGGCGTTCAAGGTTTCGGGCAATGAGGATCAAGTTGATCGCGCGCGGAACAGTTTTCGGGTCCGCCATCATGTACGTAATGAGTTCGCGAAAAATCTGGTCCTTGAGGGCATCGACCGAATCATCCCGGTCTAAAACGGAAGCCGCGAGCTCCGCATCCTGCTTCACGAACGCATCCAGCGAATCGCGCACCATCGAACGAACTTCGAGCGCCATTCGCGGAATATCGATGAGCGGCTTCAAAGCCGGCTCCTTCAAATAGTGGGTGCCGTTGTGCGCGATATTCACGGCTTGATCGCCCATCCGCTCAAGATCCGTATTGATCTTGATGACCGCGATGACTAAGCGAAGATCGGCGGCGAGCGGACTTTGGCGGGCCAGGAGCTGAACGCACGCTTCGTCGACGGCGAGGTGCATGGTATTGATTTCGCTTTCGAGCTCATGGACGCGGTTGAAGCGCTCAGGTTTGCGTTCAATGAGCGCCTGCGTGGACTCTTCGACGGCTTTTTCAACACAGCCACCCATCTCTAGGATGAGGTCTTTCAGCTGCTTCAGCTCGGCGTCAAAGTGTCGTTCCATCTACCCAAACCGCCCCGTAATATATTGCTCAGTTCTGCTATCCTGAGGTGTCGTAAACAGCTTCCTGGTTTCCGCGAATTCGACGCTCTCTCCCAGAAGAAAAAACGCCGTCCAATCCGAGACTCGTGCCGCTTGTTGCATGTTATGCGTCACCATGATGACGGTCACTTCTTTTTTCAGCTCTAGCACCAACTCTTCGATTTTCGCAGTCGAAATCGGGTCAAGCGCGCTCGTCGGTTCATCCATCAACAGCACCGGCGGACTGACCGCCAAGGCGCGCGCGATGCACAGACGTTGCTGCTGACCGCCCGAAAGACTGGTGCCGGGAGCCTTGAGTTTGTCCTTCACCTCGTCCCAGAGAGCGGCATGACGCAGCGAGCGTTCAACGACTTCATCGAGAATGGATCTTTTGCGAATCCCGGCTAACGTCAAACCCACCGCGACGTTTCCGTAAACGGAAAGCGCCGGGAAGGGATTGGCCTTCTGAAACACCATCCCGATCTGGCGACGAACCGCGACCGGATCTTTGCCCGGATCATAGATATTGTCGCCCTGAAGCATTACTTGACCGCTCACTCGGGCGCCCGGGACCTCTTCGTGAAGACGATTCAAACAGCGCAAGAACGTCGATTTTCCGCAGCCCGATGGACCGATCAGCGCGGTCACCGTATGAGGGACCACATTCAAATCGATCGCCTTCACGGCGTGGTTCTGTCCGAACCATGCGTTCAGCTTCTCGACTTCCAGAATGTACGGGTTAGCGACGATACCGCTCATGTTGCTTCACTCATCGTGTTTTCCCATCGACGCGGCGTAGGATCAAGCGTGTCGTGAGATTTAGCGAAAGCACCAGCACGACCAACACGAAGGCCGCTGCCCATGCCTGCCGATGCCAATCTTCGTAGGGGCTGATCGCGTAGTTATAGATTTGCACGGGTAGAGACGCGATCGGCTGGTCAATCTTGAGCGACCAGAACCGGTTCGAAAGCGCCGTGAACAAAAGCGGTGCGGTCTCCCCGGCGACGCGCGCGATCGCGAGCATGACCCCGGTCATGATCCCGTTCATGCTGCCCCGGAGCACGATCCGGAGCGTGACTTTCCAGCGCGGAAGCCCGAGCCCGAGCCCGGCTTCCCGAATGTGACTCGGCACGAGCTTCAGAAGTTCTTCGGTCGTTCTCGCGATCACCGGAATCATGATCACCGCGAGCGAAACCGCGCCGGCAATGGCGCTGAAACGCTTGAGCGGCATCACGAGCATTGCGTACGTGAAAATCCCGACGATGATGGAAGGCACGCTGGCCAGAATATCGATCGAAAATCTAAGAATCTTGGCGACCCGTCCGCGCCCGTATTCGGAAAGATAAACGCCGGCCGAGACGCCCCACGGAATTCCGATCAAGGATGCCATGAAGATCAGAAGCGCCGAACCGGCCAGGGCGTTGGCGAAGCCCCCGCCGGTTTCGCCGACCGGCGCGGGGAGTTTGGTGAAAAAATCCCAGTTGATTGCGGGTGCACCCTGCTCGACCACGTAGAAGAACACAAACCCGAGCGGCAGAATCGCGGCGCAGGCCATCAGGAACAACGTGACCATCGCTACATGATGCGTGATCTTGCGCCTGAAATCGTGACTCGCGAGCGTGTCTCGAACGATCATCTCGCCTCCCGCGGCTTCCCGCGCTCGACATTCCAGACGAGCAGTCGCGCGAGAAAGTTGATCACAAAAGATACGCCGAACAACACGATACCGACTGCCGCGAGCGCCGAAAGATGCAAATCCCCCGTGGCTTCGGTATATTCGTTGGCGATCAGACTCGCCATTGTCTGGGCCGGCGCGAAAAGTGAAAGAGACATATCGTGGCGATTGCCGATCACCATCGTGACGGCCATCGTTTCACCGAGCGCCCGCCCGAGCCCCAGCACCACTGCACCTAAAATTCCCGTAGTGGAACTCTTCACCACCGCGAGCTGGATCATTTCCCAGCGAGTGGCGCCGAGTCCGAGCGCGGCTTCGCGCTGGGTATCGGGAATTGCCTTGAAAACTTCGCGAGAAATCGCGGCGATCGTGGGCGCGATCATGATCGCGAGGATGAGTCCGGCCGCCAGCATTCCCACGCCGTAGGCCGGTCCTTTGAAGAACGGAAGAAATCCGAAATGGGTCGCGAGCCAAGGTTGAACGGTGGTCCGCAGAAAGGGCGCGAGAACGAAAATTCCCCAAAGTCCGTAAACGACGGACGGAATCGCGGCGAGCATTTCGACGAGAAACCCGATCACGCTCGCGATGCGTCGGGGTACCACTTCATTCAGAAACAGCGCGACCCCGACACTGATGGGCGCCGCGATGAAGACCGCGAGCAACGCCGAGACCACCGTGCCGTGCAGAAACGGCAGGGCGCCGAACATTTGATTGACCGGATCCCAGTCCGTTTCAAAAATGAATCCGAACCCGAACTTCTGAAACGCCGGCCAAGCCAGGCACCCGACTTGAATTCCGATCGCGAGCAAAAGCGCGATCGTGGCGAAAGCGCCGAACCGGAGCAGATAGTAAAAGTTTCGGTCACCGTAATGAACGTCTTTGATTTGCTTCGGCGGGCCTTTTCCATTTCGCGGCCGAAAACGCCGGGGAACGCGCAGAACCTCTTTCGGCATGGCCGAGGCGGCTGCGGGACGAGGCAACTGCGCTTCGCGAATGTCCACTTCGAGCTTTCAGCTCCTAGTTGGTTTTGATTTCCTTGATTCGGGCTTGGATCTTGGTGATCAACGGTTTCGGCAGCGGAGCGTAGCTCAAGGTCGACGCCGTCTTTTGACCATCGGTGACCGCCCAGTTGAGAAACTTGACGAAGGCCGCGCCCTTTTCACCCGGCATCTGCCGATACACGAGTAAATAAGTGAATGACGATATCGGGTAGGCTTCCTTCCCGGGAGCGTTCGTGATCGAAACTCGGAAATCGGCGGGCATTTCCTTCACCGCGCCGGCGGCAGCTGCCGTGATCGTCGCAGGCGACGGCGTTACGAATTTTCCGCTCGAGTTCTTCACCTTCGCGAACGGAAGTTTATTGGACTCGGCATAAACGAGCTCAACGTAGCCAATCGATCCCGGCGATTGCTTGATCAGTCCGGTGACGCCTTCGTTGCCTTTGCCGCCCAAGCCGACCGGCCACTTGACTGAAGTGCCGTTTCCGACCGTCGACTTCCAGTCAGGACTGACCTTCGCGAGATAATCTGTAAAAACTGCCGTCGTTCCGCTGCCGTCCGACCGATAAGCCGCGAGGATCGGAAGGTCGGGGAGTACAACCCCTTTGTTCATGCCCGCGATCGCGGGGTCGTTCCACTTCGTGATCTTGCCAAGATAAATTCCCGCGATGACTTCAGGAGTCAAATCCAAGGACTGAGTCACGCCGGGAATATTGTAGGTCAAAACCACCGCGCCTAAGACCGTTGGAATATGGATGATCGAGGGCGTCGCCTTGGCGAGTTGTTCATCGTTCATCGGCGCGTCGCTCGCGCCGAAGTCGACCGTCTTATCGAGAAGCTGGCGAATGCCGCCCCCGGATCCGATCGACTGGTAGTTGATGTTCACGCCGGTTGCCTTCGAATAATCGCTAAACCACTTCGAATAGAGCGGAAACGGGAAGGTCGCGCCCGCACCATTCAGTTGCAGTGGCTCCGCCGCGTGCGCCGCGATAGCGAACGTAAGAATGGCGATGGCCGGAAAAACAATTTTTAAAGGGTTGTTCATTGTCCTAGGATCAACGACAACGCGGCGCACTAGCTGTTAGGGTTTGGTTATGATGCAGGTCAGTTTTGGCGTCCGTATTCGGGGACTGGATTTTTCGTATAATCGGCCCGTGTTTAAGGCCATGTCGTTCGAGTTGCCATTGGGCTCACGTACTTTGCTCGCGGGCGCCAACGGCGTCGGTAAGTCAACGCTGCTTAGGCTGCTCGCCGGCCGGCATTGGGTCCCAGATGGCATGATCGAAGTCCTAGGCACTTCGCCCTTCTCCGACACCGCCGTGTCGTCGGAAATCGCTTTTGTCGACCACGAGTTCCCCCTTCACGTGGACCTGAGCGTGGCGGAGCTATTGGCGTTTCACCCCGGAGCCCGTCCGGTCGACCTACGACGCGAAAAGCAATTGATCGATCTCCTGGGACTTGACCCTGAGTGGAGAATTCCGAAAGTATCCGAAGGGCAAAAGCGACGGATCCAGCTCGCGCTCGCGCTTCGGCATCCTGTGAAGCTGCTTTTACTCGATGAAGTGACCGCGCATCTGGATCTTGTGATCCGCACTGACTTTTTGACGTGGCTGAAATCAGAAAGCGAGCAGCACGGACTCACGATCGTCTATGCGACCCACATTCTGGACGGACTCGGAAGCTGGCCGAGTCATCTCTTACTTCTCGGTTCGAACGGACGCCCGACCTTCTCATCGATCTCGGATATTCGGGAGCTCACGACGGAAAGCCTTTTCGCTTACGGCGAAAGATGGATTCGCGAAGATCTCCTGGGGTCGTCAAAGCTCAGTTGACCTTGACCTTGAACGATTTTTTCGGAGTCGCGCTACTCTTCATCGAGCCATTGCCGAACTGGCCACGTGCGTTCGAACCCCAGCACCAGACTCCGTCCGCATAAAGCGCGCAGCTATGTCCGACCCCGGCCGTGATCGCGACAATTCCTTCGGGCAGCGCCGAAACCGGGATCGGCACGAAACGATATTGCGTCGCGGTTCCGTCGCCGAGCTGGCCTTGAACGTTCTGTCCCCAACACTTGGCCGCCGCGCCGTTCTTCAACACCGCGCACGTATGAGTGTAACCGAGAGCCATCGAAGTCACGCCTTCGGATAGTTCCGCCACGACCTGTGGAACGTAGCGAAACTCCGTCGAGCGGTCGCCGAGATTGCCGGGACCGTTGTAGCCCCAGCATTTCATCTGCGTGTTCACGCCAAGACTTGCGCCGAAAAGCGCGCACGAATGCGACCCCTTCGCGTCGACCGCGAGCGGCTTCCGCTCTCCGGATTCGAGCTTTTGCACCTGAACCGGAACGAAACTTTCCTTGATGAGGCCTGTCCCGAGCTGGCCCGAACGGTTGTATCCCCAACAAAACACGTCCGCGTCTTTGAGCGCGCAGGTATGATGCGAACCCGCGCCGATTGACGTCACGCCGGCACCCATGCCGGAAGGAATCAACGGCACCGCGCTCGACACTCTCGTACCGTCTCCGAGCTGGCCGCGACGATTGTCGCCCCAGCAGATGACCGACGTTCCCTTGAGAGCGCACGTGTGAAATTGCCCGGCACTGATAGCGCGAACGCCACTCGTCAGCCCGAACACCGGCTCCGGGACATTGGATGACTCGACCGTGTTGTCACCGAGCTGCCCGTAACGATTGTCACCCCAGCAGCGCACGGAGCCGCCAGCGAGGAGCGCGCACGAATGATAAAATCCTGTAACCACCGCCATTACGCCGCTTTGCAACCCTTCGGGATCGACTGGGCGAAGGCTCGACTTCGTGGACCCGTTGCCGAGTTGACCGTATTTGTTAGTGCCCCAACATTTGAGGGATTCGCCGAGCACGGCGCATGTATGCCCAAAACCGCCCGCGATCCGTCGCGAAAACACGGCGTTGATCATGAGGCCTTCCGAACTGATTCCGCCGGATGCGTTCAGGCTGGCCGCGGCGAGGTTAGCAGGAGTGCTGCCGGCGCCGATCACCGAAAGAGTAACCTCGATCTTGTTACCCGCGGAATCCCGCACTTCGATCAGGTCCTCGGAAGCGCGTTTGGGCGCGACGTAAACGGCGCCTTCGTCAATACGACCGTCGCCCTTCATTTTTTCGATCGAATGTTCCGGCACGCCTCCCGTCACCAGAAACGGTACCGACTCTCCGGCGAGCACGGTTCGAGATTGAGGATGGGAAATCAAAGGAGGCCTGATCACCACGCGGGCATCGGCTTTGGCGCCACGCGAGTCGATGACGCGGATTGCGGCGTCCCCCGGCTGATCGCCGGCGGCATACGTCGCTCGATCCGCGCCGTTCCCCAGGACACTACCGACGCCGGCGCGTAGTTCGAACGTATACGGCGGCACTCCCCCCGCCGCTTTGAATTCACGCAAATTCGTTGTGGCGATTTCCACGAGAGGCGGTGAAATCAAGAGGTTCGGCTGGGTGATAATTTTGGCTTGAGCCGAACTTTCCTCGGCATCTGTGACCGCCACGAGCGTCTCTCCACCTTGCGCCGACGTGAAGGCGCCCGTTTCCGCGTCGACTTCTCCGGGTCCAGAGACCACGGCGTACCGATAAGGCTGCACTCCCCCGCTCGCGCCGAGCCGGAAAGATTCCCCCGGATTCATCTCGCCGCGTTCCGGCAGGATCGAAAGCTTGGGAACGATCAACACCAACGCATCGGCCGACACCCCGGCGGCGTCCGTCACGCTGATCACGGACGATCCTTGTTCCGTCGGGGCGCGGTAAACGCCGTCCTTCGCATCGATGGTCCCGGCGCCTTGGGAAACTCCGTAGCGGTACGGCTTGGCCCCGCCCCGAGCGGAAAAGTGGATTTCTTTCTCAACGCTGACGGTTTGAATGCGCGGAGAAATGACGACGTTCGAAACGAAACGAAATGCACTTGTCAGCAGGGCGCAATATCCGTCCGGGTTCACGATCAGAACATCGAGCGCGGCGGCTTCGTTCGATTCGCTCGCGACATAACGACAGGTCAATCGCTTGGGCGAGATGAACTTGACCTCTTCGCAATTCACACTGCCGATTTTAAGTTCGCCGCCGTCCGTAAAGCCGCGCCCTTCGATCGTCAAAAGATTCGGCTTGTCCCGGCTTCCTTCACCCGGCGAAATCGAATCAATGCGAAACGGATAGCGCGCCCCCTTGAGACAGGCGGGCCCTTGCAACTGGTTCAGATCGGGCGGCGCTTGGCCTTCGAGCACATTGTCCAAACCGTCCAAATCGGCGGCGGAATCCGGCGGCGGCGCGCTCGTTTTAGATGCGCTGCTACAGGAAACCGAGCTCAGTCCCAGAAGAGTGATACCGATCCAAGCGGACAGTCGGGAAGGCCAAATCATCTCAGGTCTAGTCTAGTCATGAAGGATCGCCGCGTCGACTCTCGTGAAGCACAATCGGGTCCTGGAGGTAATGATCGGTCAGCCGAACGCGACGTTTCAATAAGCCGAGCAAGCGGCGGCCGACGATCCGTAGCGGCAAGCTGCCCAGGATGTAGGCGCGTGCGCCGACGCTGAACGCACCCACCGGCCGATCCGCCAAACCGAGCAGGTCGATTCGACGTTCAAATCCCCAAATGACGTGATCATAGTAGCGATCAAACTGCGAAAGCACCGAGTGAGTTGTGCCGCCATTTTCGGCGAGTTTTTTGCCGACGAAGCGCTTCAAAAAACGTAGCGCAGTGAGCTGCAGGAGAGCCTGCCCGAGCAAAAACCGGCGATCCCCTGGATGCGCCTGACACCAAGCCGCGGTTTCACGCTCTCCGAACTCGACATGACGCTCCTCTTCGGTGACCGCCTGATCGAGAATTTTCCGGATCTCCGGATGATCGATCGTGTCTTGAAGCGCGTAAAAGGCGGTCAGGACCAAACCTTCGCCGAGCGCCATTTCGAGCGTGACGTGCTCGCCCCAGCTCCCGCCCATCATTCCCGTCGAAAGAAACTTGATCGCCGGATGGGCCGGTCCCGGCGCCACATTGAGCAATGTCAGCATTCGGAGGATCTTGCGGACGTGCGCCAGCTCCTCACCCGCCTGCTTGGCGAGAAACGTCGCGGCAGTCAGATTCGGTGCTTGGTAGAGCCAGTGTCCGCACTGAATCCCCGTCACCTCGCCGTAAAGAAACTGCCGGAGCACCCAGCCCAAAAATTCACGGTCCGCCGAGACCTCCGGCCGAAATTTCGCACCGCCGAAGTCATATGCAAGCTCGCCTCTTGGGATCAGCATGGGTTTTAAGATACCATAGCGCCGATGGCAGACTCCATCCGCCACTTGATTCGAGACATCCATGATTGCGGGCTTTGTCCCCGGCTTCGGCGCCATTGTACCCAAATGGCCCGCATCAAAAGGAAGTCCTACGCGGGTGACGTCTACTGGGGAAAACCCGTGTCCGGCTTTGGCGACCCTCGGGCTCGGCTTTGGATCCTAGGACTTGCCCCCGCAGCGCATGGCGCCAATCGCACCGGAAGGATCTTTACGGGCGACCGAAGCGGCGACTGGCTTTACAGGGCCCTTTATAAAGCTGACTTCGCCAACCAGCCGACCTCATTGACCGCGGAGGACGGCCTCGAACTCCGCGACACCTGGGTGAGCTGCGTGGTTCGATGCGCGCCACCCGACAATAAGCCATTGCCGACGGAAGTCCGCCGCTGCTCGACGCTTCTCAAGCGCGAGATCGCGCTCCTCGGGAAAGTCCGAGTGGTCGTCGCGCTCGGACGAATCGCGCTCGACGGGATCTGGCCGTACTTGAATGAAAGCGGAAAGAAGCCCGCATTCGCGCATGCGGCTTCGCATCGCCTGAACGACGGCCGCCTGCTCGTCATGTCTTATCATCCGAGTCAGCAGAATACTTTCACGGGCCGCCTCACGGAGCCCATGTTCGACCGGGTCTTTTCCGCCGCGCGAACCGAACTAGCTCGCCTGCGCGAGTAGTCTCGTGATCTCGCCGTTGTCCGGATACTTGCGCTTCAGCGTCTTGAGATGCTCCAGCGCCTTCTTCTTCTCGTTCGCCCGATCATAAGTGTAATAAATATTGATCAGGGACGAGTAGTTGTCGGGATCCTTGGCCACGACGTACTTCAGCCGCTTGATCGCGTCGCCGTACTTCCCCATCTCGCGAAGCGCGAGGGCGTGGTTGTAAACGATTGAAAGATTCTGAGGAAAAAAGCGCTCTAAAATACCGTAGCTCTCCTGAGCTTTCGGCCAATCACTGAGCTGATACGCGAGCAGGCCGGTGACGAAACGTCCCGCCATGCTGCCCGGATATTTCGCGATGTATTGCTGATGGACCGCATAGGCCCCTTTCAAATCGCCTTTCGCGCGCAGCTCCTCGGCTTGGGCGTAAAGCGGATCCCGGCCGATGAACCGCATCAAATAGGTCCCGGTGCCCACCGGGCACGGGAAGATACGATCAAAAATCGAGGAACTTCGGCAACCCGAAAACATTCCGATTTGCTCGACCTGCTCCCAGAGCGACGGGTTCCACGAAACCGCGACTGTATTCATCGGTTCGAAGTTCTTGGGTAGATCGTCGGTCGAGCCGAGAGAGACTTTCTCGGTAAAAACCTTCGCGGCGTCCGGCCGATAATCGTAAGCCCGAAAATCCGGGAAGAGCGCGAGCTTGGCGGTCGGATGATCGCGATTAATCTGTTCGTAAACCTGGTCGACCGAAACGATCACCTGGCCCATGTCGCGGCGGTAGGCGATCGAACGATCGGCATTGATGCCCGTCTGGATAATCATGCCGCCGATCAAAACCACGGCTGCCCACTTGGGAAGCCGGTCCTTGGACGTGACGAATAGTCCGAAAGCCCACGCGAGAAGCAGACTCATCGGCACCATGTGTAAAATGCCGTACCGAACGCGAAACGTATAGTTGAGTTCGGGCAATGAGCTTACGGCCGCCATGACGGCGGCGAACCAGACGAGCGCGAAAACTCGGGCCCGATCTTCCGTTGTGCTGATACGCTTCCACTGGACCTTGTCGAGCGCTTCGGCCCGCCAGACCAGGAAGCCGAGGAGCGGCAGCAGGAGAAAGGGTCCGAGCAATCCGGCCAGCGCGATCGTGGAACCCCGGACGGCTTCGAGCGTCGTCCAATCTTCCGTCCGCCAGACGAAGGCCCACCAGCGGTGAAACGAGGCGGGTTGCCACATCCAGCCGATCTCACTTCCCCTGGAGCCCGGAATGAAGGGCGGAAGCTTCGTGAAAATTCCGACGCCCCACGGCACCGCCAGAAGGGCCATCGCCGCGACCGGAATGACGAAAAATTTCCATTGGCTGCGCCGAACCAAAAAGATGTAAAGCGCGACGATGGCCGGAATCAACTTCAAATCGGCTTTGGATTTGTATCCGAGGAACGTGATGAACGCGATGCCGAGCCAGCGGATGATCCAGCGTTTATGATCGGGATTTTTCCAGTCCGGAAGCCCCGTCCAGGTGGTCGGGGTCTTCTCGATTTCGCCCCAGATCCAGTAGGTCACCGCGAGATAAATGAGTTCGGCCACTGGCGCGAAATCCTGAAACAGGATGAAGGAAGCCATCGGGCCGGGGAGCAGCAGGAAAAAAACCGCGGCGGCCGCGGCCGCTAGACGATTCTCGTTGCCCTGAGTTTTGGGGATCAACCGAAGGCCCCAGAGATAGATCATCACGCCCAGGCCCGCGTAAACGGCGCTCTTGAACAGGAAGTAACTCCAGCTTTCGTAACCGCTGATCAGGTAAAAAAACTTATAGACCAGAATCTGCAGTGGCCGTTCATTGAAGCCCCAGTACTCGGGCTGAGTCGAGATCGGCGAGACGAGTTCGAAGAGATAGCGAAAGATGCTCTTGTCTTTGATCTTCCAAAACCAGCTCGTGAAGTCGTCGTCCCACAGCGGAATTCCTTGCGACATGAAGACTGCGTAAGCGAATCCTCCGATCAGCAACCAGCGCCGGAATGCGTCCTGCTTCCACCAAATCTTCATATTTTCGAGCATCGTACGTCCAAGTGTAACGATGACCGCCCGCACTGTAAACGGCGACTCGCAATAGAACGATCGACTCAGTCGCTCCAGCAGCTGGAAAAGCGCGTCTGTTCAACCGGCATCGGTCCACCCGCTTTCGCCAGTTCGACGAAGATACCGAGAATGCGGGAGCGGTCGGCCTCGAAATTCCAACTTGGAAACTGATGAGACCAAGCCCAAAACCGCGCTTTACCGACGATCGTGTCGGTATTGGGTTTTTCGCCATAAGTTAAAAGCCACGCGAACAGCGCCTTCAGATTATTTACCTCTAGAACTCTTTCGCGCATCGACGGATCGGTGACGACCGTCGTGACAAGCTGGGTCAAGGTGCGATGGAAGAGCGGAAAGGCATTCATCGCCTCGTCCGCATTCAGGCCGCCTGACTGGTCAGCGTCAAATCGGGCGAAAAGCGTTTCCACGTATTGCATGACCGTGGCAAATGCTTGGAGGTCGCCGAGTTCCATCGGGCGATCGCTGTAGCCGCCGTTGCGACTCGCGTTCTCGACCATTTGGTGGAATTCGGATTTTGTCGCGTTGCTGAGCGAGTAGTACCAGCGCACCAAGTCCGGCATGTGGGTATAGGTATCGGCGAAGTTTCCGAAATACTGCTCGCGAAGGCAACGCGCTTCCAGAAGCGGCACGCCCATCGGATCACTCGAGCTGCGCGTGCAGACTTGATAGGCCTTTTTGTAGACCCTTCGGGCATGCGCATCGGCCGACGTAAGATAGGCCAGAAGCTGCGTGGTCTCCGCGTGCGACAGCAGATTATTGCCGTCGGCGGAATACATGAACAGATTCGCTTCCACGAACCTTTTGTAATGCATGTCATACTTCCGGGAATCGACGAACTTGGCCGCGATGCCGAACTTCCGCAAATCATCGGTGAAGCAATGAAACTCCGATTGAGTGATCGCCGAGGCGTTTTGCGCTCGAATCGGCGCCTGGGCGTAGCCCGAAACCATCAAGCGCGCGACTTCGCTCATCCAGTTGGCGCGCGAGAGTCCGCGGAACCAGAATTTGTCACCCTCGGCGCTCGAGTCAAACGTGATTTCCTTGTCCCGACCGCGATACATGGACGGAGAAAGCTTTAAAAGTTTTTCGACTTCGGCGCCGGGACGCGTGGAAAGGATTTTCGCGCCCGGAAAGCCCATGCGAGTTAGACCGTCATTGGCTTGGCCCGTTCCGTCGCGCGCCAAGGTGGCGAACGAAGTTTCAAGGGCGTTCTGCGTGGCAGACCAACGATGCAAGGTGACTTTGAGGCGCGCGAGCAATCCCCGAGTCAAGCCGGGCGCCGCGCGACCTTCCGCGCTCCTATCACTTCCGCCGAGCAAGCGGCGGAAGAGCGGCCGCACGAATTCCTTCAGCGCGGCGCGATTTCGCGCAAGACCGGCCATGGGAATTTCGTCGTTTTCCAGGAGCGATAACAGCTCGTCGATTTGCGCGAACTGGATGTATCCGCGAGGCTGACGCGTCAACGCCGTCTCGAGGATCCGAAGCAGGTCGTCGCTCAACTCCACGAGCGTTTTACGTCCGGCCCCGTAAGTCCAATCTTTGTGATTGTGGTCGAGATAGGAGAATTTCACGAAGGTCGAGTAGTCACGCGCACCCTCGATCAACATGCGTTTCCATTCGGTCCCGGTGATTTGCTTGCGATCCGGGCCGATGAGAAGCGACTTCAGCAGCGTCATCAGCCGCATTCGCGACATCACGGGTTCCGCGGCTTGAGTATTCCCGATTTTTTTGAGTTCCGTATATGCACGCGTCAGAGCGGCGAACGAGTAGTCCTTTCGCTGCTTTTCGATTTCGGTTCCTATCTCCGAAGCGGCCGCGCCGAGCGCCGCCATCGCCGCTTCGATCTTCGCGCGCGAGAGGACGGCCAGCCGAGCCGGAGTCATCGGCATGTGCGGAATCATCGCGATCGAATGCTTTTTAAGGAGGGAGAACCAAACCAGGATGCGGTGAATTTCCTCGTCCGTGACCGAGTCCTTGCGGCCCCCGACCATGACTTCCTTCAGCACCATGGCTTCATCCAGCATCGCATCGCTGATTTTGAAGCTCGTGATGAAATATTTAGTGAGGAAGGAACGAAGCTCCTCCGGACTGTAGCGATCCGATGCGTTACCGCGCGTTCGCTGAAGGAACATCTCGAGCGAGTTGCCCGCGCATGCAAAGAAGTTCGTCAGCTTCGCCGGGTCGCCGCGCCCCTGCCCCCATTCGCTCCAAATGGCGAGCGAACCCTTGAGGCATTCGGACTGATCCGCGCCGAGCCGCATTCCGCGAGCTTCAGGCGATTGATCACGAATCAATCCGCAACCTGCGAAAACTCCTGCGATCAGGACGGCCGTGAAGGCGGCAAGCCAACGTCGTTTAGAAAGCATAAGTCATTCCGCCTCGCCAACGATCGTTGGCGCGATATCGTGAAAGATAATTACCGGTCGCATCCGCGCTCATGGGATCAATGCCCGATCCTATGAGATCCATGCCGAAGCCGACCGTCAGATTTTTCGCCACTTCCCAACCGACATCGGCCGAAAGCAAGGTCCCTTCTGTCGGAATGTCGTAAAGCATCGAGACTTGGGTACCGAGCTTCGGAAAAATCTTCCAATCACCCGCGATCTTCACGGCGTTCTCGTATGGGTAACGAACTTCGAAGCTGCTCTGCCCGGGCGTCGCGAACGGACCTTGATCCGCTTCGTTACCGCCCCAGCGCTTGAGCCAACTGAGATCGATCCGGCCGCGACGATGGGCCCAGGCGACCGATGGACTGAGCGACAAGGCGTTGGAGACTTGCTGGCGGGTGTAACCCAACGGCGCGGAGTCACCGACCGGACGTTCACTCAAGAGCGACATCGTGGCCTCGAGGCGACCGCCGCCGAGCAAAGCCATTCGGCCCGTTCGCGTGCCGGCTTGGAGAGAGCTAATTTGATGATAGGTCACGCGCGGGTAGAGTTCCGCGACCACTTGGTTCGGGGTGCCCACTTGCAAGTACCCGTCGTAAGAAAGTAAAAGTCGATTGATCGGCGTCCAGGCCCAGGCCGCCGAAGCCCAAAAGCCTTCGCGATTTCCGATGCGGAACAACGCTCCGCCCCCCGGATGCGCGACGATGTTCTGCACAGAGGGAAGGTTCAAACGATACCGAACGCCGGTGGGCATGCCGAGGACATCGACTTGCGAAGGCGGATTGGTGAACCAGCGCGACTGCGAAACGAAGGTTCCGTTGCGGGCTTCGAACGGAATGCCTCGCTCGGGGAGAAATAGCGGCGAACCGAACAGTGTCATCGAGATCGGCATGCCGCCGAGGGCGCTCGGACGAACTTCGGCTTCCAAAAAAAACCCGGCAAGTCCCGACTGAATCGGCGCGACGTAGTCACGACGGAAGAGAGGCTGCCAGACACCAAGACCCCAAGTGTCGTCGAGTAGCGACCACTCGAATTTACGACGGCCGACGCTTAAGCGAACGGGTTCAACTTGGGTACCCGTCGCCAGGTAAAGCTCCGGCGCATCCATGGAAAGCTGTGCGGGTCCCTTCGCATACACCAAAAGATCGACCGATCCGCCAGCACTGAGCCAGTCACTTTTGAAGCTCTGTTTGGACTGGAGGGTGAAGTTGAATGAGGTGTGATCCGCGTCCGAGGCTTCGGCTGAGGGGTTGATGTAGCGAGTCTGACTGAGGCCAAAGGAGCTGAGCCCCAGGTTTGAGGCGGCGGCCGCTTCGATGGGAAGCGAGACCATGACCACGCAAAGGGCAGTCAGGAGACTGGTTCTCGTGAGAGATTTCCAGCTCATAAGGGCCTTCAGATATCGATCAGGCTTTATCAGCAGCCTGCTACTTCCACGGAACAACATACCGTCGGAAGTTATATCCCTCAAAGACTTCAGGAACAACGAATTTCTGACTAATTTAGTCAGGTTTAATATAGAGGGTTCTGAGGCCTTGAATCAACCTTTTTGCTTAAGTGAAAGCGTAATCGTGAAGCGAGCGACCGGCTCGGCACCTGACTTGGATGGAACCGTGGCTACGATATGCAAAGCGACGTTTTGGCGTTCGCCTGACGCGACGGCCTTGTCCAGAGCCTCCTGAATGGCTTTTCCTTCGAGGCATGTGAAATGAGTGTCGCCTTCCGCCCGCTTGAGAAACTCCGCCTGGAAATCTTTGAAAATCAGCGAAACCTTCAACTTTCGGCGCTGGATCAATCTCATAGCGATGATCCCGCCGGCCAGATCGGCGCCGACGCAAAACGCCCCGAAATAGAGCGACTTGAGATGGTTCTGTGTTCGGCGATTGCAGGGGATTTTGATCACTGCGCGTTCGTCCGAGAGTTCCATGATTCGTGGGGCGCAAAACGACAGGAGCGGGATCTTGGTCATGGCGAATGCCCGAACCAGAAGATTTTCACGAACCAGTTGCAGGCGTGGACTGAGATTCATCACTCGACAATACCACTCATGGCGGAAACCCCAACGACAGTTTCACGGTCGAATACTCCGGCGAAACCGTGCCGTCCCGCAATCGAATCACCAAGGGTGATTCGGAAACGGTGATTCCCCGAAAGCGCGGCGGCAGATCCTCCGACCGCATCATGAGATCGACCCGGACCAGCGGCGGCTCGCCTTCCTTGAAAATAATATCCCGAGTTTTGACGATCTGCAGACCCGCCACGCGCGCACCTTCGAATACTCGCGCTTCCTGATCCTTCGGAAACACGCTCGCGAAAACTCCGCCGGGTGCCAAGCGCAGGGCCGCCGCCGCCGCATAATCATGAATGGACCCGCGCGTTTCGAACCGACACGCTGTCTTCTGATCGCGGTGTTCGCCATCCGGGGAAAGTCCGCCGGTGCCGAGCGGAAAGTAAGGCGGACTCCCGAGCACTAGATCGAACTTCTCGTCCATGCGATACGAGCCCGAATCACGCAGATCGCCGATTCGGACGTCCACTCGCGCCTCGAGTCCGTTGAAGGTCATGCTTTTACGCGCGAGGCGAACGCTTTTTTCCTGGGCTTCGATCGTTACGAACTGCGCGCCGCGAAGTCGCCAGGCCGCCACCGTGGCGACTGAGCCGATTCCGCTTCCGAGATCGAGTACGTGACCCGCGCTCGGGCATCCGACGCTCCCGTACCAGGCGACCAACAGATCATCCGTCGAGAACCGATGTCCCTCGCGGTACTGAAAGATTTTAAAATGTCCGGAGATCGCATCGAGCGTCTCGCCCAGCTCGGCTTCAATCCCCCCCGGCGCGAGAGGCCCGGGAATGGTCCATTCTTTGAACTTCACGCGGAGTTTTCCTAACCCGAAAAGGGGAACGAAAAAGCCCCCGGAACGTCGGTTCCGAGGGCTTTCTCAGATTGAATTCAAATCGGAGCGAGTTACTTCTTGCCCTTTTTCTTCTTCCGAAACGCGGCTTTCTTTTCCGTCGAACGCTTGGACTTCGCATCAAAGAAAGTCTTCGAGAAATCCTTGTCCGCCTGAAGCTTCAATTTGCGTTTGGCCCGGCCCAGAGTCTTCAAAGTGCGACGACCGAGTCCTGGTTTACGCGCAGGGTTCTGAGGCTTGGCCGGAGTCGCGGTTTCGTTTTTTGTTTCGCTCATTTTTTCCTTATGCCGTTACGGCGTTATCTTACGGAGTCAACGACGCGATTGAACTGGCCATCGCCGCGGACGTAAAAGCTTTCGGAACCTTCCATGTGCTTGAACGACGAATTCGCCGCCCAATGAATCATGATTTCGATCGCTCCTACCGGCTCATCGTGAGTACCGGCGTTCGTCACGCTGGCAATCTCGACGCTCGCGTCGAATTTAAAGTCCCAAGCCACACGCAGGTCTTTCGGCGCGATCGTCACATTCGTGAGGAACTTGCCCTTACCCATCGCATTGCCACCCCATGTGTAAAGAACACGGAAGGGGAAGTCGACGACTATGTTGCCGAGGAAGTTCTTGTAAGTCGCACGGAAAGCCTTGGAAACGGGAGGGGACCAGCCTTGGAGCTGCGTCCAATCCACCACGCCGGTAGGAACTGCACTGGCCGTGTCACGTTTGTAATTCACCTGCGGCCGGTTGGCCTGGATGATCTCCCAAATTTGACGACCGATGTTGATGATCTGGTCGATGATGATGCTCGTACCGCCACCGCCAAAACCACCGCCGATCGGAGGGAAGTACCCGCCGCCGCCGATGGGACCGGGATTACCACCGCCGGGAAATGGTTCCGGAAGGTCGATATCGCCTGGATCGATCGGTGGCGGACTGCCTGGATCTATCGGAGTCGGTCCACCGCCCGTGCCACGGCGGCGCGGAATCGGACTCGGTGCAGGGCGGGGGCGGGGGCCCGTACCGGCGAAAACGCCCGAAATCATTTCGTGTTTCCCAATCACTTCTTCCATCGCGAGTTCTTCTTCAGAAATCTCGGTGATCTCTACGGATTGAATCGTGAGATATTTTTCGTCATTTTTATAGAGCCGCTCCATCATGACGTCACTGCTGGTTTTGCCCATCAAAGCAGAACCGCGGACGTTATCGGCTGCGAGAGAAATGCTCGACATCCCCCCACCGAAAGCAACCAAACCTAAAACGATCTGATACCCTTTCATAAAACACCCCCAAGTGCTGAAAAGGTCGTAGATCGCTAGTTCATCTTTGACAATGGGTTGCGTCAAAATAATGTGGCGCGAAATGAACTTTACAGCGCGCTGCATTAAGTTGATGGGATCTGAGGTTTAAAAGCGTGCCGATCAAGAATTTCCCGCCTCATAACGCAGCGGATCAAAATGGCATCTTAGCAATTGGCGGGGATTTAGCGCCGGAATCCCTGCTTTTGGCTTATCGAAACGGCATTTTTCCGTGGCCAATTTCGGACCTGCCACTCGCCTGGTTTTCGCCACCCACGCGCGCTATTTTATTTTTCAAAGAAATTCATTTGCCGCGGAGCCTTGCGCGCGCTCAAAAAAAAACCACGCTTCGCTTCACGATCGATCAGGCATTCAAACAAGTGATCCAGGCTTGCTCCAAAGTGAGTCGACCGGGCCAGGACGGAACTTGGATCACGCCGCACATGATCAAAGCTTATCTGACATTTCACGAACTCGGTTACGCGCATAGCTGTGAAGCCTGGAATGGAGAAAGACTTGTGGCGGGAATTTATGGAGTGGATTGCGGCGGTGCATTCGCGGGCGAAAGCATGTTTCACCGCGAGAGCGACGCATCAAAACTGGCCCTGCTCGCACTCATCGACCATCTTACCGAAAAGGGACTAGACTGGCTCGATGTCCAGGTCATGACGCCTCATTTGGCGCTACTGGGCGCGCGCGAAATCAGCCGTGAGGCTTTTCTTCACCTTCTGCGTCAGACCCAATCGCGGAAGCTGCGCCTTTTCGGTCCGGCTTCGGAGGCTTGATGTCGAAGTGCAGCTTGCCTTCGCGCAAACGGATCCGCAGCGTGCCGCCATTTTCGAGTTTCCCATAAAGGATCTCTTCGGAAAGCGGCCGCTTGATCTGATCTTGAATGAGCCGCGCCATCGGGCGCGCGCCCATGCGTCGGTCGTAGCCCTTGGACGCGAGATATTCCCGCACATCCGCATCCACTTCGAGATCGATGCCTTTGGCAAGAAGCTGGGATTCGAGTTCAAGTAACTGCTTGCCCACGACTTGCGCGATGGTCATGGGATCGAGCGAATTGAAGTAAACGATGGCATCGAGTCGGTTGCGGAATTCAGGGCTGAACGTCCGCTCGACCTCACCGGACGCGCGAGCCGCCGTGCTGGAAACTTCGTTCGCAATGCCAAGCGGCGAACGCTCGAGTTCGCGCGAACCTACGTTCGAAGTCATCAGCAGAATTGCATTACGGAAGTCCGCCTTGCGACCGTTGTTGTCGGTGAGGAACCCGTGGTCCATCACCTGAAGTAGAATGTTCCAGATTTCCGGGTGCGCCTTTTCGATTTCGTCAAGGAGCACCACCGCATGCGGGTTTTTGATGATCGCGTCCGTCAGCAGTCCGGCCTGGTCAAATCCGATGTAGCCGGGAGGCGCGCCGATCAGGCGCGATACCGTGTGACGTTCTCCGTACTCGCTCATGTCATAGCGCTGAAACGGCACTCCGAGCGCATGGGCGAGCTGCTTGGCGAGCTCAGTTTTTCCGACCCCGGTCGGTCCGCAGAACAGAAATGATCCAACCGGGCGATCGCCCGTGCGCAGGCCCGAACGCGCGAGCCGGATCGCGCCGACGACCGCGCCGATCGCGTCGTTTTGGCCGAAAATCGCGATTCGCAGATCCCGTTCCAGATTCTTGAGCCGGTCTTTCTGGCTTGAGTTCACGGAGCGCGCGGGAATGCGCGCGATCTGCGCGACGATTTCTTCAATCAAGGTCTGATCAATCTTCGACGGATGCTTCTGCTCGGGCGGGCGCTTGAGGCGGGCGCGCGCGCCGGCTTCGTCAATGACGTCGATGGCCTTGTCCGGCAAATGCCGGTCCATCAAGTGTTTCGCGGAAAGCTCGACTGCGGACCGGATCGCCTCCGGAGAGTACGTGACGAGATGATGCTCCTCGAACCGCGGCCGCAATCCATCGAGGATTTTGATCGCTTCTTCCTGCGAGGGTTCCACCACGTCGATCTTTTGAAAGCGTCTTGCAAGCGCGTGATCTTTTTCAAACACGTTCCGATACTCGGAATAGGTCGTGGACCCGATGCAACGAAGCTCGCCCTGCGTGAGGAGCGGCTTCAGCATGTTCGCGGCGTCGAGCGCACCACCACTGACGGCACCGGCGCCGATGATCGTGTGAATCTCGTCGATGAAGAGAATCGGAAGTTCACCGCGGTCCTTTTTAGCTTGCAGCGAAGCGAGCACGCGCTTCAAGCGCTGTTCGAAATCGCCCCGGAACTTGGCGCCGGCCAGGAGCGCCCCGAGATCAAGGGCATAGACGACCGCTTCAGCCAAAAGATCCGGAACCTGCTTGTCGATGATTCGAAGCGCGAGGCCCTCGGCGAGCGCGGTTTTGCCGACGCCCGCTTCGCCGACGAGCAGCGGATTGTTCTTTCGACGCCGACAAAGCGTCTGAATGATGCGCTCAAGTTCAGTAGCGCGTCCGATCAAGGGGTCAATCTTGCCATCGCGCGCGCGCGTATTCAGATTTTGCGTGTAGAGCTTGAGGGGGTCGGTATCCTTTGGCGCCCGACCCGGCAGCGCGCGGTTCGGGACTTCCGCCTCGTCGTCGTCCGGCGGAGAATCGGAGCCGCCGATCGAAGGGTCGGAATCCTTCTTCACGCCGTGGCTCAGGTAATTAAGCAAATCCAGGCGCTCGACCCCTTGCTGACCGAGGAGATAGAACGCATGGGAGTCCTTTGCCTGAAAAAGCGCGACCAACAGATCTTCCGGACGGATCTCGTCTTTGCCGGCCGATTGAACGTGAAACAACGCCCGCTGCACGAGCCGCTGGATGCTTAGGGTTGCGACGGGATGCTCGGGATCTTCGTCCTCATCTTCATCCGTCAATTGGGCCTTCTTCACGGTCTTGGGAATCTCTTTGGCGAGATAAGCTTCGATGTCGCGCTTGAGTTCATCGATGTTGGCGCCGCAGGCGCGCAAAGCCTCACTCGTCGACGGCTCTTCGACCAGCGATAGGAGGACATGTTCGAGCGTGATGTATTCATGCCCGTTGTCCATGGCATTACGAACCGCTCGATTGAGAACCGCTTCCGCTTTTTTTCCAATCATAATGCCCTCCCGGAGATGAACTGGCGCCTATTGAACTGTTTATGATGTGAATGGTCTGCAGCCTGTCAAGTCGGCTCCGACGTGCACTTCAATGGGAACCCGCGTAATCTTGCAAGTTCGTTCACCTGCACTACCTTGGTCTCTGCGATATCCTTGCCGTAAACCCCTGCGACACCATGACCATCGAGATGAACGCGCATCGTTATCTGAGTCGCCTGGTCTTGACTCTTACCGAAGAATCGCTGAAGCACTTCCACCACGAACTCCATGGTCGTGTAATCGTCGTTATGGAGGAGTACCGCGTACCGCGCGGGTTCTTTCAGCTTGGGCTTGGATTCCGCGATTTGAGTGGCCACGAGCAGCGCCCTTCCCTACGCCTCCACTTTATCATATCGATAGGGTCGATGGAAAACCGACCTGACAGCCTAGCCCGTCAATTGGAGAACGCTCGCTTCGAACGGGCATTCGACGTAGTCGAGAGCCTTGCCCTACACCGGGCGCTCTTGACGACCGCCGAACTCGCTCGCGTTAACATTATCCTGACGGGAAGCCGGCAAGATGATGATCCTTGGCGCCGGGAGCCGGTGACGCTCGTGCTTCCGAACGGCAAAAAGCATGACTTCGCGCTCATCACGGATCCACTTCTGACCACGCGCGAGACCCTTCACCGAGCCACGGCGTTGGCGGAAAGCGGCGGCGTCGTGAATGCTGCGGTCGATGTTTATGCGGGCCTCGTCATGTCCCACATGTTCCGTGACGGCAACCGACGGACTGCCGCGCTTGCGGCGCATTACTTTTTGAAGCGTTACGGAGTTCCGCTATCGGGTCTCGCGATTCACGAAATTGGGTTGGGCGACCTGCGAGAGCCCGGTCAAATTGAACTTCTGCGCGAGACGGTTCAGCAGATGGCCAAGTTCGTCACGCGCGGACGTTAGCCGCTCAGCGGCTGAGACCTTGCAGAAAGTAGAGAATGCGAAGGCGCGCATCGCGCGCCGCTCGGCCCATTCCGCGAGCGTCTCCGCCTACGGACCAATATTGATTAAGCGAAGCGTTGACCATGATCGAACTCTCGGTCGTCGCCAGACCCGCGAGTCCAATCAAATGCCCGGTCATCGCGTAGCAAAGATACGAGTTCCCTCGATGAGGATTCAACTTCTGCATCCGATCGAACGCGATCTGGTTCAGCGCGCAGGCCGGCCAGACTTGGTCTTCGGCACCGGAAAGGAAAAGGACCGGCCCCGCGATTTTCTCAATTGGGATCAGTAATGAGTTCAGGGTCATTGAGTCGAACTTGGCGAGATCTTGCTGAATCGCCGTCACGTTATGCACGATGCTGCGGCCGCTTGCGTCGATTTCAATCCGCGGTCGAGAATCCGAACAAGGCAGAAACGGAATCGGCTCACCATTGAACGTGAGCGACGGGATATCCCGGCCGGTCGAATCCTTTCCCGCGCAAAGCGAGAGCGGGCTCGCCCCGATGGCGATCACCCCTTTCACGCGGGCGTCTTTGGAAGCCGCCGCGAGCGCGAGTTCCCCGCCGCGAGATTTACCATACAGAACATATTCTTTGCGGAGGCCCGGCTGCTTGGAAAGCCAGTCCATCGCACGGGAAACCGACTCGACCGGAATGCGCGCCAAGGTGCCGGGGAGCGAGTCCGCGCGAAAGTAGGCCATGGCCAACGCCGGATAACCGCGAGCCGCGAAATAGGCCGCGATTTTCGAAGCCTCGACAATGCCGCCTTCCATTCCGCCGAGCACGATCACCACTGGATTTCGCCAGTCGGAAATGGACGAGGGCCGGTGCAAGTCGGCGTATAAACCGTCTTCGCGAATCTTTTGCACGCCGACCTTAGGGTCGACATAGAAGCGGACCACGGTCGTCGCCGCAATGGGCGTGGAACCACGAAGGACCGTGAAGATCAGCTTGGTAGGATCGCTCTTGACGGCGTTCCGCCGGAGCATCGACCAGAAGAAGCCGTCGGGATCGATGCTGAAATAGGTTCCGCTGAACGGCGCCTGGCTCCAGTTGTCGACCTGCCCTTTGGCGTCCGCCCAGAACGTGCCCCAGGAGGTGAACTCGGACAGATCCACGCGCAAGGTGACGCGCTCGTTCGGCTTCAAGCCTTCGATGAGCACTCGAATCTCTTGATCATGGAAATACGAATTCGTGGGAGTCCACGGGACCCGGGCCGTGTCTCGGACGAAAACTCGAACCTGCTCGACCGCAATGACGTCGCGCGAAAAAATGAGGGCAAACGAGAGCGAGAACCAGAGCGCGAGAATCTTCATGGGAGGTCCCTCTAAGAAATCAGTGAGTGAGTTTTTTAAACTTCATCCGATGCGGCTGAATCGCTTCGGCCCCGAGTCGCTTCTTTTTGTCTTCTTCGTAGTCCTGGAAGTTGCCTTCGACCATGATGACTCTCGAATCGCCCTCGAACGCGAGTATATGCGTGCAGATGCGGTCGAGGAACCATCGATCGTGGGAAATCACGACCGCGCAGCCGGCGTAATTGACGAGCGCCTCTTCGAGCGCGCGAAGCGTGTTGATGTCGAGGTCGTTCGTCGGCTCATCGAGCAAAAGCACGTTGCCACCGGATTTGAGCATCTTGGCGAGGTGCACGCGATTGCGTTCCCCACCCGAGAGCACGCCGACTTTCTTCTGCTGATCGGAACCCGAGAAGTTGAAACGCGCGCAGTACGCCCGCGAGTTGACTTCGCGCTTTCCGACCATGACCACTTCATTTTTGCCGTCGGAAATCTCTTCCCATAGACTTTTCTCGGGATCGAGGGTTTCGCGCGACTGATCGACGTAGGCGAGCTGAACGGTTTCGCCGACGCGCAAAGTTCCGGAATCCGGTTTCTCCGCACCCGTGATCATTCTAAACAGCGTGGTTTTCCCCGCACCGTTGCCGCCGATGATTCCGATGATGGAGCCGGCCGGGATATTGAACGACACGTCCTCGAACAGAAGCTTGTCGCCGTAGGATTTCGAAATCTTGTTGGCTTCGATCACGAGACCGCCCAGGCGGGGCCCCGGTGGAATCCAAATTTCCATCTCTTCAATTTTCTCGGAGCGTTCTTCGCTGAGCAGCTTTTCGTACGCATCGACTCGAGCTTTACTCTTGGCTTGGCGAGCGCGCGGACTCATGCGCACCCATTCGAGTTCGCGCTCGAGAGTCTTCTGCCGCTTGGTTTCGGTTTTCTCTTCCTGCTCGAGGCGTTTGCTTTTTTGCTCGAGCCACGAGGAGTAGTTGCCTTCCCACGGAATTCCGTGGCCGCGGTCAAGTTCCAGGATCCAGCCCGCGATATTATCGAGGAAGTAGCGATCGTGCGTGACCGCGACCACCGTGCCTTCATAACGCTTCAGGAACTGCTCGAGCCAGTACACGCTCTCGGCATCCAGATGGTTGGTCGGTTCGTCGAGCAGTAAAATGTCGGGCTTCTGCAGAAGCAGCTTACAAAGCGCGACCCGGCGCTTTTCGCCGCCCGAAAGATGCTTCACCGCGGAGTCAGCCGGCGGACAGCGAAGCGCGTCCATCGCGATGTCGAGCGTGCGGTCGAACTCCCATCCGTTAGCATGTTCGATTTTTTCCTGCAGATCGGCCTGTTCGCCGAGCAGCTTTTCCATCTTGTCCGGATCCATGTTCGGATCGGAGAATTCGTTGGCGATCACTTCAAAGCGCTTCAGCCATCTGACGAGATCGCCCAAGCCCTCTTGAATGTTTTCCTTCACCGTCTTGGTTTCGTCGAGGACCGGTTCCTGCGGCAGGTAGCCGACAGAAATTCCTTCGCCGGGCTTGGCCTCGCCGTTAAAGTTTTTTTCGACGCCGGCCATGATTTTGAGGAGGGTCGACTTTCCCGAACCGTTCAATCCGAGCACGCCGATTTTCGCGCCGTAGTAATACGAAAGATAGATATCGCGTAGGACCTGCTTTTGCGGCGGGTACATCTTCCCGACGCCGATCATCGTGTAAGCGAACTTTTGAGCCATGGAAGGCGTATAACTGAGACCGCCTCATCTAGCGAGTCGCAGTTGCAGCGCGGCTTAACGCTGCGCGCCTTATTGCAAAATCGACTTACTTAAAATCGAAATGTCCGACGTTGCCTTCAGCATCGGGACCTTTGGCCTGGGCGGGAGCGATGTCTTGCGCTGCCGATTTTGCAACCGCCGCCGGGATTCGGCGCTCTTCTTTTTTAGGTGCTGCCGCGACCATGTTGCGGGGGTCCCCTTCGGGATAAAGCTGCGTGGGTTTTGGATCGAGCTTCATTTCAGCCAGTGAAGCGAGCTGATTCATCGAGACGATCACTTTGTCGTATTCGTCCCCGGACGGGTCCACATAAGCGCGATAGCTGCCTTCGCGAAACGGTACGCCGAGAATCGCCCTTCGGATCAGCTGCTTTTGAGGCGCGCCGTCGAATCGAAACCCAATGATCATGACCGGCTTGTTCTCGTTGCGATCGTCGAGCTTGAGCGCGAGCCCCTTGAGGGAGCCCTTCGGGTAAACGTGAACTTCGAGGTTGCCTTCCCACTCAATGACATCGACGCGTTTGCCGGAGGTTCCGCGGCCGTCCAAACGGTCGTAATCTTTATCCGGGTCGACCCCCGGTTGATCCGCGAATACGGAAGCCGCAGCGGCCAAAAACAGAGCAATGGATACGAGTGCGATTTTCTTCATAGACTGAATTCCCCAACGTGCAACTTGTTTATCGTACTTTTTTAGTCGGAAATTCAGAATGGGTCAAAGATGACGCAGTGCCAAGATCAAGTAGTACGTCAATCGCAAATGTTAATTTTACTTTAATTTCATATAGATATAACGGGAAGGTACGAAAATTTAAATTTTCGTTTAAAGAACTTACGTCCGGCGATAAACTGCCCCGCATGAGAGCTTCTACCCTCACCCCCAAAGCGGATACCCGTGAACTGCTGCTCATGGCGGCTCAGAAAGTTTTCGCGGATAAAGGCTACGAAGGCGCAACCGTCAAGGAGCTGGCGGATGCCGCCGGGGTGAACGTGAGCCTGGTCAGTTACTACTTCGAGAGCAAAGAAGGACTGTACCGGACATGCTTGGAGCAGTTCGGCCGCGAACGACTCGCCGCCGCGGAGCGAGTCTTGAAACCGGCCGAGTCGCCCGAGGATTTCCGCGTTCGGCTGCGCCTTTTCGTCGAAGAGGTCCTTTACTCCCATACCGAGCAGGCCGAGCTGTCGATGATCGTACAACGCGAACACAATGCCGACCTCAGCCCGATCCGGGAACTTTGGCGAAATGTGTTTGGAAAAATTTTTCTGACCCTTTTCGGGTTTGTGGCTCACGCGCAGAAGACGGGTTTGATTCGCGCCGATATCGACCCGCATGCAACGTGCGTGCTTTTTTTCGGCAGCCTCATGAATCTTTCGCGCGTGGATACCCTCCACAACGAACTATATGGAAAGACCTTGAGCGATCCGATCTATCGCGAGCAGATCGCGAACGACGCGATCAAGGTATTTCTAACGGGAGCCCTGACTCAATCCGCCGCTCGCTAAAGGAGTCTGAGGACGCGAGCAAGTCGGCTGTGGCCCCGCGGCGATAGCTTGCTGGTATTTTACGAGCGCCGCCGGCATGTTTTCTTCAAGCGCGCGGATTCGCGTATCACCCGTCGGGTGAGTCGACAGCCATTGCGGCGGGCCTTTGCCCCCGGAGGCGGACATCATGTTTTTCCAGAGGTCCACGCTTTGCCTCGGATCAAACCCGGCGCGCGACATGAGATCGAGCCCGATCAAATCGGCTTCGCTCTCGTGCTTGCGGCTGAACGGAAGAATGGCGCCGACCTGAGTGCCCACGCCGACCGCCGCCATGATCAGGCCGGCTGAAGGATTATTTCTCAAGCCTTGCGACAAGGCGGAACTCCCGAGCTGCGCGACCAAGCCTTGAGACATTCGCTCCGCTCCGTGTTTCGCGATGACATGTCCGATCTCGTGGCCGATGACGGCCGCGAGCTGGGCGTCGGTCTTGGCGACCGGGAGAAGCCCGCTATGGACGCCGATTTTTCCGCCCGGCAGCGCGAACGCATTGGCCGACGGATCTTTGAAGACGACGACTTCCCACTTTTGTGCCGGCAGCTTGGATTCCGAACCCGCGAGGAGCGGACCTACGATGCACTTCACGTAGGCTTCGAGCTGAGGGTCGGTTTCGGCTGGCGTCTGAGACTTGAGAACGTCAAACGCCTGAGTGCCCAGCATGCTCATCTGTGAGTCGGGCAGCAAAATGAGCTGCTTTCGTCCGGTCGGGGAGGTCGCGCACCCGCTCGTCAGAATGATCGTCAAAACTCCGGCAACGCCCATCGGTGACTTGAATAGCTTCATGGCCTCATCTCTACTCCTCGCCGTCAAACGTCGCAACGCGTGACGAGGCGCGCACATTAGACCCGAAGAAAACCTAAAGATTTTGTGGATTCCTGACGAAAATGTCCCACTAATTTCCCCGCGATTATGTCCCCTGTGTCGGCGGGCGCGGGCTAGGAGTTAACAGCGTTTGGATAACAATCATTCTTTCGTTGGGATGAGT
>Ga0163144_10004443_pt1 | contig 31550 bp, 24 predicted proteins | sample OliLak19BULKMAT1_FD_123175 | JGI IMG/M metagenome (GOLD analysis project Ga0163144, IMG submission 123175) | Freshwater microbial mat bacterial communities from Lake Vanda, McMurdo Dry Valleys, Antarctica - Oligotrophic Lake LV.19.BULKMAT1 | ecosystem: Environmental > Aquatic > Freshwater >... | reverse complement strand
TTCGACTCTCGCTTCTGAGAAGCTCAGAATCGACCGCCGAAGGCGACGCCGGCGCTCCGGCCTGTTGTCCACGGCGCGACTCGCAACGTCGACCATGCGGAGCGAAGCGGAGCGGCGGCGGCATTCGCGCGGTGGGCGACATCGAGCTTTTGCGCGAGGCGGGCGCCGACGCGGTTCTCGTCGCCTCCGCACTGCACGATTTGCGCCTCACGCGACGGGATTTGGCAAGCCTCTCCTGACGTAAACCTCAAGCTCGCAATTCACACGTCGCGGATTGGCCGTAGTTCTCTTCGACCTCCACGCGCAGCACCTTCGGCGTGTATTGGTGATGCGTCTGCAAATCCGCCAGTAATCGTTCCGCGATATAGCGGGCCAACAACTCGGCCGTCGTGTTCTCGATCGGCAGGAGAACGCAGTCGCCGCGGGGGAAGACCCATTCGCGCTCTTTATAACGCACGCGCACGCTCACATCGGTCGGCTCGACGGTGATGAGCCGATTCTTTGTCGGCAACATCATGTAGTGATCCAATTCATCCGTGATCGCCTTGGTGCGTTTCTTGATGGCGATGAAATCGAACACATAATGATTTTCGTCGAGGTCGCCTTCGATTTCCACCGTCGCGCGGTAGTTGTGGCCATGGAGCCGTTCGCAGCGGTCGCCTTCGTAGCTGATGAAGTGGCCGGAGCAGAAGACGAGGTGGTCTTTGGTGACTCGAACTTTGTACTGTCTTGGCATTGGGAGCGTGCGCGCCTTTCGGAGTCGGCGGGTAACAGGGACGAGGCGACGATTTTTCTCTATTTTACCGATTCACGGCGCGAGCGTCAGGCAGGATCGCTCATTCCCTATCGGCGGGGCAAGGAACTCCGGGAGCACCTATGTGGTATTACGCTCAGAACGGCAAGACTTTCGGACCGGTGTCCCTGGACCAGCTGAAGGAACTGGCGCGGTCGGGGACGCTCAAACCAACGGACCATGTATTGCCGGTGGGGTCGCAGGATTGGCGGCTCGCATCGAGTCAGCCGGATTTGTTCGCCCGGAAGGCGCCGCCGCCAGCGCAGGCGCCCGTCGCCGGGGGTCGCGCCGCCGCCCCGCCTCCCAAACGGGAATCCAGCCCTCCCCAGATGCCGGACGACGCCTTCGCTTCGGAAGGGCCCAAGACCTGGAGCCTGGCGAGTTATCCCTTTGAAGAGGGAGAAAGGCCCGCTCTTTTCGACGAGCCCCAGGAAGCGTCGATTGGCCGGCGCTTCACCCGCCACTTCTCGCGCCTTTTCACTTGGAATCTCCAAAAAGTCGTCGTCGACGAAGACGAACGCCGCTTCTTGCATTCGCAAGGCGTCGAGGATCCGACGCTGCAGCGCTATCTCACCTGGCGGCACAGCTTGCTTTTGATTTTGGTCTTTCCCGTCTTCTTGCTCGCCCTACTCAACACCGTCGATTTTCTGACGGGCGGGCTGGACGACCTCAACGCCGTCGGCAAAGCGATCCTCGTCTTGGAAATACTCTTCCCTTTCGCGTTGCCCTTCACGGCGCTTTTAGCGCTGATCGTCTGGTATCGGCCGACGCTTTCCTGGCGTTTGCTTTTACTGGGCTGGGTCATCGCCACTCTCGGCCCGCTGCTGATGAACGTCATTCCCAGGTCCGCGCAAGTGGATGTTGACGCCATCTTCCTCACGCAATTGGGACGCGCGCCCACGGAAGAGCAACGCCACCTCGCCTTGATGGGTTTGCGCGTCGGTTACGGCTTCTTGAAATTCCTTTTCGTCATGATCCAAATCCTGGTCTTCGGCATCACTACGATCTATGGCACGCAGCGCGCCTGTCTCCGACTCAAAACCCTCTTGCCGCAATCAAGCATCCCCGGGTTGTTTCTCGCCGTCACCGCGCCGGTTTATCTCTTCCTCGTCTTGCCTTTCTTCGTCATGGCGAGTCAACTTTCCCCAAGCCCTCTCTTGCTTCTCGGCATGTTTTTGCTGATGGCATCGCCGCTGGTGTTCGCATTTTCCTTCAAACGCTTGGTCGCTCCCCTCCTGGAACCGCGTGACTTCACTCGGCTCAAGGCACTGCAAATTACCGCGGCCGCCGTGTTCTGGGTAGGGGCAATGTTAATTGTCGCATACGCCTTCACGGCGCGTGTCCCCTTCGTCAATCCGGTCGTCTTGGAGAATCTTAAAGCCCAGGCCGCCCCCGCCCCAATGCCCAAGGAAAGGGTCGAACCCCTCGTCGAACGTACCCTGCTAGGTTTCAGTTCCGACTCTTCCTGGTTTCGCCCCTGGAGTTGGAGGCTCATTCGCTGGCTGCTCGTCGAGGTGATGGGACGGGCTCTTTTCACCATGATTCTCGTTGCCGACCTTTTCATGCGCGTCAACAGCCACATATGGCTCTCCGGCCGAAAGGTCATGGGATCGGCAACGGGCAAAGAATACGACGACCTGATGGAACGTCTGCAAACCAGCGGCCGTTGGGATCCCGAATCCAGCAGTTTGGGCGACGGCGAACGTTAATCCGCCGCTTGCGGCTTAGCGTCCCCCGATTCAATTACGAACCAATAACTCGACAACCCACCATTGCGAAAGGGAAACTTTATGCAACGCACACTCATCCTCGTCAAGCCCGACGGCGTCCAGCGCCGATTGGTCGGCTCCATTCTTAAGCGCTTCGAGCAAAAAGGGCTGAGGTTGGTCGGCCTGAAACTGGTCCAACCAAGCCGCACGCTTGCGGAGCAGCATTACGCCGTCCACAAGGGCAAGCCGTTTTACGATTCGCTCCTTCAGTTTTTGACGAGCGGCCCGACCGTCGCGATCGTCCTGGAAGGAAGGGAAGCGGTCGCGGTCGCCCGCAACTTGATGGGCGCGACCGACGGCGCCAAGGCGCCGCCCGCCACCATCCGCGGCGACTATGCCATCAGCGTGCAGAACAATCTCGTGCATGGCAGCGACAGCGTGGAAAACGCGGCCCTTGAGATCGCACTGTGGTTTAAGGCCGAGGAATTGGTGACGTTCACGCCCACGGATGCGTCGTGGATCGGGTGATGTCGGTTGCTTGACGCAAGTCGGCCTGAAGCGTCGCGTGCGCTTTGGGATGGGCAAAGTTCCGAGCGCGCGCGATGACGGGAATTACTGCCTTTATTGTCGATGGAACGTGTAACACCATTACGGTTGGCGATTCGATGGCACGCCTTAAGTCGGTGTTTGGGGAACCCGAACATCTTGAACCAGCGCGCAAATCGTATCCGACCTTTGCCATTTATGGGCCCCTTGAATTCCGCCTCGAGAAAGACCGAATCAACTACATTGGCCTCGACCTGAATTCGGAAAGGCAACCTCCGGCGTCGGCTCATGTGCTTTTCGAACAAAAATTGGACTTTCAGATCGCCGACATTGCTCAACTTCTGCGAGCAAACAGCGTAGAGTGGTTGACGGATTCAATCATGTCTGATGATGCCCAGACAGTTTGGATCACAACCAATGGAGTCCATCTCGCGTTCGACGCGGAAGGCCGCCTCGGGAAGATCGGTGCCGTTGGAAATTTGGATCAATGATCGGAACGGGGAGGAAATAATTCCGCCTCAATCAGCTCCTGTCGTTGCTCCACACAATCGGAGTCATTGACGCGTAGGACATCGACCGTCACACGGCCGACGGCTGTCTGACCAACAAGAAAACCACCATTCCAATGGAAATGCACCTCCCATTTGTCCACGCGAGGATTGAATAGCGGCGTAAGGACGCCCGATTCGGGATCATACCCCGCGACATTGGAGCCTTTGGCGGCGTTGCAATGCGCGCAGGAGAAACAGGTGTTCTCCATCGTGTTCGGACCGTGGTGCTTCGTCGCGCGTACGTGATCGACTTGGTGTGGCAGGATGCTGAATTCTTGAGCCAACTGGCAGTATTCGCACCGCTGGCGCGCTCGTTGTTTGACCAAACTTCGGCGAACCCTGGCCATCGCTTACCCTGAATGTCCGGCTTTCTTCAGCGCCCGCCTGGCTTTTGCTTGCAAAACATCAATGAATTTTCCCATGCGAACAAATTTCTCCAGGAGAATCCGTTCTTCAGCCGAGATGCGCCCGCGCTGGTTTTTCTGCAGCAATTGGTTTATCCGTTTCGTCGATTTCGGATCGAAGCGGATCTGTAGCAGCGATTGCGCGGCTTGAGGGTCGAGGTCTTCGTCGAATGGAAAGACCAGGCTTTGGAGGATGTCGGAATCCGTGGTGGGAGTTGTTGTGGCCATGTGTGAAGTATACCTGAGACTCACGCCGTCGGGCAACAGAATGGATGCGAGAGGGGGGCCGAATAGCGGCGAAAGGGCAAGCGAGTGGTTCGTCCCGGTGGTATGGTGGGATTGGCCAGGGTTTCAACGCTGGGCTTGAATCTTACAGCGCCAACGGCAGATCCACCGTCTTCGTCTCCGCCGGCCCAATTTCGACGGCGATCAAGGCGCGGCGCAGTGAATCCGGTTTGAGCGAATAGACCTGGTACTTTCCGGGCACGACGTCGTTGAACTGGTAGGAACCGTCGGCCTGCGACTTGGTGCGCGCCTTTTCCTTGCCCTTCTGATCCAAGAGCAGCACTTCCAGACCCGGTTGCGGTCGGCCTCCCTCGGTGACTTTGCCTTTGATGCGCGTTGGACCTGTCTTGGCGGGATCGGTATCCAGGAGTTGAATCTCGATTACCGCCGCCTTCTTGAGGCCGACATTGTTCGTGAACAAGACGCTCACGGGGATGCTGGGCTTCTTATCTTCGGGCATGGGTAGGGTGACGGTCCAGGTAGTGCGCGTGTCGTCGGTCGGCGAACCAACGAGAGGGACCGCATCCTTGGGCATCGTGTCGTCCTGCGGCTTGCCGAGGAAGAAGACCGCTCCGCTTATTCCGGACTCGGCGTCGAAACCCTGCGCGGTGAATTTGAGCGGAGCGCCGCGTTTGGCGCGCGTCGACGGATCGAGAAAGCGGACTGCGGTCGGCGCGGTCGCGTCGAAAACAATGGGCTTGCGGGTCTCCAAAATGAGCGCGCCGCCTTCGTCAAAGAGTCGTCCACGAAGCACGCGCCGGCCCTGGATCAATGTCGTGTCGATGTGTACGAGGCGATCTTGAATGCTCCCTTCCAGCAGCACCGCGCCGCCGGGGCCAAGGGGCCAAAAACCGATGCGGCGTTGACGAGCCGAGGGGAATCGCCGCGTCAAGTCGGCCGTCAGACGGGTTCCCTCCGCCCGACAGACGCTGACCTCCAGCGTCGCTCCGGTCGGGGCATTGTCGACTTCTACCGGAAAGAAGAACGCGGGGTTGCTGGGAGCGAACGGCGGCGTGGGGATGAGCAGCGCCGGTCGGCCGTCGGAGCGCGGCGTGGTCGGATCGCCGCGGCGCGCGAACGTCGCCGTGAATACGAACGCGCGCGGGACGCCGTCCACGTCGATATACACCGGCCCTTCCTCCGGGAAGCCCTCGGCGAATTTCAGGTCCTCCGCGAAGAGCGTCATCGCCGGCTCACCGGATTGCGGCGGCAGGTCGACTTGCAATGTCCCGCCTCCGACGGATTTAAGGCCCGGGATGCGGTCCAGCAGCAACACCAAACGCGTCGCGATGGGCGGACCATCGACCGTCGCGATCGTTTGCACCTGCGCGGACAACTTGTTCTTCCCTTCCGGGGCAACGCCCGGAGAAAACTGAATGCCGCGTATCTGCACATATTCGCGCGGCGAGGCCACGTCGACCGGAATCGTCCGCGTTTCGAGCACGCGATTGGTCACCGCATCGGTGACGCGCACCTGTAATGGCGCGGTCAATTCAGGCAAAGCATCGGGCGAAGCGGGAGTTGCCGCGCCGGGCGGCCCCTTCGGTGGCGGCGCTTCCGGCATCACGATTTTTTGGGTTCCTTTGGCGGGCAGGGTCGTGGACAGCTTTGCCCCGGCGAAGGGGATGTCGCCCACGAGCCATTCGACATTCACCTTGCGTTCGACGTCTAGCGCGTTGCGAAGGTACAAAAAGTACCCCTGACGGATATTGCCCGGCCGCAAGCGGATCTCGGTGAGCGCGGGAGTCGGCTCTTTGGGATTCGCGCTGAGCAGAATCTGGACGTCCTGCGTCGTGCCAGGCAGGGGCACCGCGATCAGGGCGTGATACGTGCGTCCCTGGAAGCGGGCGGCCGCGAGCAATCCGGCGGGTTTCGGCGTGGGCGAGGCGAGCGCTCCGTCCTTGAGCATGATGCGCACGGGCATGGTATGGCTCAAGAGGCGCGGCTCCGCCGATTTCTTGACGGCCGGCAGAGTCGCCGAGTCGGGAGTCGCCTGAAGCCAAACATCGTCCGGCCTGTGAAGGACAATGTCGACGGGTCCGAAACCGCCCGCGGGCAGAAAGCGCCTTACTTCGAGATTCGCGTTGGTCGAGGTGCGTGCCGGACCAAGTTGCTCGATGGGTCTGGTGGGAGCGAGTGTGACGTATGCCTCCGGGCCGGGCCGGGCGAGATCTTGGTTGGCGGTCGCGGCCTGGAGGTAGAAACTCCAAGTGTCGCGCAGACCCGGACTGTCCAGCCCAAGGCCGGTGAAGTCTCGGGCGAGATAACGATATTGTTCGCCCAGCCTTGTCCACAGGGCACGGTATTTCAGGAGACGCAGCTGAGTGGCGACACGCATTTCTCCGTCGTCCATCCCCGCGATGCTGTCCAACGGAGGCGCCAGACAAGTAAGAATCAGACGCGCCGCCAGACGTTTGTCCTCTTGAAACTGTTCGACAAGGACGCGCGTCCACAGCGCCCGCGTGAGCGAACCGAGCTTTCCCCATTTTTCCAGATTGCTCGGCTGGCTCTTGGCCGCCCGTAGTGCCTGGCGCACAGGCTCAAGCCGGTCGGCGCGAATGCCGCCCACGTCCGCGAGGAGGAGGGACCAATCGACACGGCGCCAACTCATTTCCTGTTCGACGCGAATCGCTTCGTCGCCATCGGGAATTCCCGACGCGGCGGTGTGGCGCTCGTGGTCATCGTCGTCGGCATCCAGGAGCAACGTCGCTTCCACCAATCGACTCGCCAGCTCGTGGCGTGCTTTCCAAAGGGCGACTCGGCTTTCCGCGAGAATCAAGGGCATCGGGCCGGCTAACAATGCGTCCAGCGCGTGGAGTTGGGCCGGCCCCGCGGAGGGCAGGCGACTCAATTGCACGACGCGCTGCAGGTTCACTTCTTCGAAGGGATGCGCGTGCTCGCGCATCGCCTCCTGTAAGCGCTGCTGCAGGCGCCGCACCTGAGCCAATTCCTCACTGAGGCGAGCCTTCCACTTTTCCGCCGTGGGCGGCGTTTCGCCCGGGAAGGAGCGCAACGCCAACGTCAGCGCCTTGGTGAGTTGAGCCACCTGCGTCCAGTTCTTCTGCTGATCCGGCTCGTCTTCGAGATAGGCGGGGCCGAAAGGCAACAGGGCCAATGCGCGACCGGCGGTTTGCTGGGCCTGTCTTAAGACGCCGCCGACTTCGGAAAGGAATTGATACTGATCGATGGCAAGTCGGGTCACGCGGGATTTGTCGTTCTCCGACGTGAATCCCGGAGCGAGGATACGAATGATGGCGGCATGGCGCGCCTCGACGGCTTGATCCAAAAGCGGCCCGAACCAGACCGCGGTAGTCGGATCGCCTTCCACAGCCTCGGCCTGGGCGGTCCAGCGCAACAGGCGGGCGGCGCCGTCGTTGGTCCACTCCTTCGCGGGCAAGCGGTCATTCAGATCGACGAGTTGCCGCAGCGTGAGGGTCTCCGCGTAGCGAGGTCCGGGTTGGCCGGGTCGGCGCACGAGATCGTCTAAAAAGCGCAAGGTCGCGGGGTCGCCGACGCTCTCGCGCAAGGCCCAGGTCGTGACGGCGGATTCCAAATCGAATTCGGTAAGATCCTTGGTTTTCAAGCGAAACTCGGCCAGCAGCTTGGCGCGGGTTTTGACGATTTCCTCGGGATTGCCGACGGCCTTGGCGGATTGCGTCATCAACGCATCGAGATCCTTGAACGCGGCCGGATTGGGTTTATGGCGCAGATACGCTTCCTGAGCAAGCGAGACGGCGCGGGGATGGATCAACGCCATCTGGTCGACCCGGGATTTCTCCAGCCGCTGCCAAAACGCGAGATGATTCTTGCGGATGCGTTCGAGGCTGACGCCGCCGCGCCAGTCCTTCTCCATTTCGAGGAGGATCGCCTCCTCCTTCTGAAAGATGCGCGGCTGGAGCAGGAAGGCGTCGTTTTGCCAGTTCTGGTCGCGTTGCTTCCAGGCGGCCAAGAGAAAGTCGGGGTATTTCGGGCTGGGCGGACGCGGGATGTGTCCCATCGATTGGTTGTGATCCAGAGCGACCAGTGGAAAATCGCCGTCTCCGTGCAGCAGGGGCGTTTGCCGGTCGCCGCGATGGCGCTGCGCCCAGCGGTCCACGCGCGCGCGCAGGAAAGCGGCGAGTTCGCGCACGCTGATTTGGCCGTTGCGCCGGCCGTCGGGGCCGTACCCCTCGGCATAGCCGCGCAAACCTTCCTCGAAGTAGTACGAAAAGACCGAACGGCCAAGTTCCTCGGAGACGATGGACTCCTGACCGGAGGAGCAGGCCGTCAGAACCAAGCGACCGGAATCGGGGGTATTGTCCAACTCGCGGGCAACAGCGCCCGCGATATTCTGATAGATCGCGGAGAGGCGCGGATTGGTGAACGGCTTCATGATGTCGAGCACGAGCAATTTGCGCCGGGCCGGACAGGCTTGCAGATGCGCGAGCACGTCGCGCAGCGCGATCCAGGTGCGCGGGTTGTCTGCATTGGCGTCGCCGGGAAGGATCAACACTTCCCCTTCGGCGCCAAGCAGCGCGTGAGCGGCGAGGTAGACGATGGCCGTGTCGTGGCCGGCCTGATTTTCGAGGTTCCGCAGCGCCTGGAGAATGAGATGCCCTTCCTGGCAATTTAGCGTCTGGGCACTGGCGCGTGGAAAAAGATTCGCTTGTTGCAATCCTTCGAGGTCCGCTTCCGCCATCGGCAGAAACGGAATTTCCCGCGCTTGGTATTCCGTGACGATGATCGGCAGAAAGTACGGATTGGGAACGGGCCCCAGCCACGACAACACCCCGCCGATCGCTCCCAAGAGGCCAAGCGTGAGCGCCAGGGCGACGAAGATCTGCGGCCCGCGGCGATGGGGATGGGGGGCGTCGGCGATCTTGGGCGTGGGGACGTCGGCGCGCCACTGGGCCGAGACGTCGGTGGAAAGAAAATCGGCCATGACGTGGAAGCCTTTCCAAGCGGAGCCCGGACGCAGGCTCGTTCCGCGGAAGTTAGCACGAAGCGCAAGCGAGTGTCATGCGAAAAAAATCACTCGCTGGCGCGTCGTGCTAACAGGAAGTATAACGGCAAGCGAGATTGGCAAGCAAGGCGGACGAGGCGTCGAAGTTTCCTCGCCAGGCCTTCCCAATCCCCTGTGCCTCCCGCCCCTGCCCCAATGCTCGTCTTGCCCCATTTCGGCGCCGCCGGTATAAATTTTGTCTCGGAAGGAAACCGAGGCACTCTGCCAGCCGAGTGAGGATAGGATGTCCGTTCTAGGCGAAAGCACCCTTGTCGAAAGTCGTCGCTCCGCGCGGAGGAGCCCCGTTCGTTCGCCAATCGCGGCGCCGGCCCCGCTGGGCCAGGCGGTGGACCGGGCACGCCGTTGCTTATTGTCCTTGCAGCGTCCCGACGGCCATTGGTGCGCCGAGTTGCAGGGCGACACGATTCTGGAATCCGAGTACATCCTGTTGATGGCGTTTCTGGGCCGGGAAACCGACGAGAACGTCCGCAAGGCCGCCAACTACATTCTCAGCCAACGCCGTCCCGAGGGTGCCTGGAGCAGCTATCCGGGCGGTCCGGTGGACGTGAGCGTGTCGGTGAAGGCATATTTCGCTCTCAAGCTGGCCGGCCATTCCGCCGCTTCCCCGCACATGGTCCGCGCCCGCAATCTCATCTTGGAAAAAGGCGGCGCGATCAAGTGCAATAGCTTCACCAAATTCTACCTGGCGTTCCTTGGCCAATTCCCATACGAGAATGTGCCTTCCGTCCCGCCGGAGGTTCTGTTTCTGCCGCGCTGGGCGTACATCAACCTTTACGCCATGTCGAGTTGGACGCGCACGATCGTGGTGCCGCTCAGCATTTTTTCCGCCCACAAGCCCGTGCGCAAAGTTCCCGCGGAGAGCGGCATCGGCGAATTGTTCATCGAGGATCAGTTCAAGAAACTGCCGCCCTGCCCGCCGACGAAACGGCTCTTAACGGCGAACAACTTTTTCCTCGGCGTCGATTACGCGATCAAATTCCTGGAACGATGGAGCCCGCAATGGGTGCGCCGTAAAGCAGTCGCGAAGGCCGCGCGGTGGATGACGGATCATTTCGAGGAAAGCGACGGCGTGGGCGCGATCTTTCCGCCGATCGTCTACACCATCATCAGCTTGCATTGCTTGGGTTACGCGCCGGACTCCAAGGAAATGCTTTGGGCCCAAAAACAGCTCGACGACTTGATGATCGAAGAAGGCGATACGCTGCGCCTGCAGCCCTGCTTTTCCCCGGTGTGGGACACGGCGCTGGCCCTCAATGCGCTTGCCGCCGCCGGTACGAAAGGATGTGAACTCGCCGTCGCGAAGGCAGGCCGTTGGCTGCTCGGCCGCGAGGTGCGCCGCAAAGGTGATTGGAGCCTGATGAATCCAGGCGTCGAACCGGGCGGCTGGTACTTTGAATATCGCAATGCCTTTTACCCCGATACCGACGACACGGCGATGGTTCTTTCCGCCCTCGCCCGCACGGGATTGGCGTGGGAGCAATCCCCACACGGGATGTCCGGACGCGAGGAGAAGCGAAACGGCGATCAGGGCGGCAACGGCCGACACGCCGCCAATGGGCATTCTACCTTGCCGCATGTCCCCAAGGCGTCTGGGAGTGTTCGGCTAGGGGCCGTCCGACGGGGCATCAATTGGCTGCTCGCCATGCAGAACAGCGACGGCGGCTGGGCGGCATTCGATCGCGACATCAACCGCGAACTGCTTACCAAGGTTCCGTTCGCGGACCATAACGCAATGCTCGATCCGAGTTGTCCCGACATCACGGCGCGGGCACTGGAGGCGCTCGCGGAGCATGGCTTCCGCGTCGGCCATCCGCAAGTCGATCGCGCCGTCGCGTTCATCGCCTCGCATCAAGATTCGCGCGGCTGCTGGCTGGGACGCTGGGGCGTCAATTACATCTATGGCACTTGGCAGGTGTTGGTGGGCCTGGGCGCGATCGGCTTCGACATGCAAGATCCCATGGTCCGCCGCGCCGTCGCCTGGCTGAAGCAGGTGCAACAGCCGTCCGGGGCGTGGGGCGAAAGCTGCCTTAGCTACGACGACCCGTTGCAAGCCGGCATCGGCAATCCCACCGCCTCGCAGACCGGTTGGGCGCTCCTGGGACTCATGGCCGCCGGCGAGCACGAATCCGACAGCGTGCGCCGCGGCATCGATTACTTGATCCGCACCCAGGACGCGGACGGCAATTGGCAGGAAGACGAATTCACCGGCACGGGCTTTCCCAAGGTTTTCTATCTCAAGTATCACTATTACCGCCTTTACTTCCCCCTCATGGCGCTGTCGCGTTACGAGATGTGGAAGAGGAGCGGCGGCGTGGGATACGTTTGGGACGGAAATTGATTTTCACATACAAACCAGATTCGCCGCGCTCGCGACGAATCTGCCGACGCGAGTTTTTCTAGGAGCACCCCATGCGATTTCCCTTGAGCCTCACGACCACCATGGTCGGGTACATCGCCAAGAACAAGATCATGCGGAAACCGCGTTTCCCGCTCGTTCTCATGCTGGAGCCACTCCATGCCTGCAACCTCACCTGCACGGGATGCGGACGCATTCGCGAGTATGAATCCACCATCAAACAGAAGCTCAGCGTCGAGGAATGTCTCGCCGCCGTGGACGAGTGCGGCGCCCCGATCGTCAGCCTGTGCGGCGGCGAACCGATGATCTACCCCGAGATCGGCCGGCTCGTCGGCGAGATCCTCAAGAAACGCAAGCACATTTATCTTTGCACCAACGGCATGTTCATCACCAAGAAGCTCCACGAGTTCAAGCCCACCTCACGCTTCTTTTTCAATGTCCACATCGACGGTCTGCGCGAAACCCACGACCTCATGGTCGAACGGGAAGGCGTGTTCGACGCCGCGGTCGAGGGCATCAAGGCCGCCAAGAAAGCGGGCTTCCTCGTCTGCACCAACACCACGATCTACAAGGAAACCGACCTCAACGAAATCGATGAACTTCTCGCCTATCTCACCAAGCTCGGCGTAGACGGCTTTATGCTCTCGCCCGCTTATGGCTACACCGCGGTGCAACAAACCAACCCCATGGGAGCGGCGGAAATCTTCATGACGCGCGACGACATTCGCGCCAAGTTCAAAGAGGTCAAGTCACTCCTGGGCAAGTACAAGCTGAACACCAGCCCGGTCTATCTGGAATTCCTCGCCGGCGAACGCGAATTGAGCTGCACAGCTTGGGGTAATCCCACGCGCAACATCAAAGGTTGGAAAGGGCCGTGCTACCTCATCACGGATGAGCACCACGCGTCCTTCAAGGATCTGATGGAAAAGACGCAGTGGGAGAATTACGGCAAAGGCAAGGATCCTCGCTGTGAACACTGCATGGTCCACTGCGGCTACGAACCCTCCGCGGCATTGGGCGTCAACAGCAAACTCGGCGACAGCTTCAAGATGCTGATGTGGCAGCTTTCCTAACCGTGGCGACCGGTATCCTACCGGTCCGCCTCCCCTTCGCCCCGCCCCGCCCCAAAAATCGCCGCGCAGGAGAACCGAAATCCCGGCAGCAGCTTCGATTCGCAAAAGCCGCCTTCGCCCAAGGCGGTCTCTTTCCATCGAACCCGCCCGCGCCGCAGCGTCAGCACTTGTTTCAAATTGGGATCGACGATCCAATATTCGCGAATCCCCAAGCTCCAGTATTCGTCGCGTTTCTCGACATAGTCGCGATCCGCGGAATTGGCGGACACGACCTCGACCACCAATTCCGGGATCCAATTTCGCCACAGCGTCCGGTCCTTTTTGCCTTCCGGCGGATGCAAGTAAACGGCCAAGTCCGGGTGGCGTTCGCTTTCCCACTGGGGGACGAGCAATTTGCAGTTCATGCTTTCCAAGATCATGTGGACTTGCGTCGGGTGGGCTAGTTGATGTTGAATCAATGCGTTGCGAAGCGCGACGGCGACACAGGCGTGGTCGTAATTGGGCACTTCGGACACGACGACATACCCCCGCGCGAGTTCGTAGGAATAGCCCGGCTCCACCTGGGCATGCTCAAACGCCCTAAGCGACATCTTGCGTCCCTGTCGCAGCGGACCGATTTTTTCTCTCACTCGCGCGATCATGAATACTTCCACTTGTCGAATTACCAGCGCTCGCCGCGACTTGGTGCGTAGTCTCAATCCTACAAGCTGACAGGAGCGAAATGCAAGCAGAGCCGGAATTGCGTGATTCTCCCCGTCGCATCGCGCTCTTCTTCGCCTTGCGCCGGGAGAGCATGTACTTTCTGCGCACTGTTCCCAAAGCCCGGCGACTCCCAAATCCGACGTGCGCCGCCTGGCGCGTCGACGTTTTCGGCCTGTCGCTCGTCATTTTGGAAACCGGGGTCGGACGAGAAAATGCGCGGCGCGCGTTCGCTTGGCTGGAACGCGAAACGGCGAAGGAAGGCCAAATTGAGTCGATCGTATGCGCGGGTTTTGGCGGCGCCCTGGATCGCGCGTTGAAAGTGGGAGACGTGATCCAGGCCGGCCAAGTCGTCGAGGAAGACGACCGCGAATGGCCGCTACTGGCGTCTGCGGCAGCGCCGTCGCGGCTTTTGACGTGCGGAGAACTCGTTGCCGATCCGACGCGAAAAGAGTCTCTCGCCCAGCGTTATCGCGCTCAGGTCGTCGACATGGAATCGGCGGAAGTTGCCCGCCTTTGCGAGGCGAAACGCCTGCCCTTGGTTTGTTTTCGCGCGATTTCCGACGACGCGGCAACGGAATTATCGCCCCACCTGATCCCGCTTCTCTCATCGGGAAGAGTGTCCCCGATCGGTCTCGCCGGCGCCCTGCTGCGCCGACCGTTGCTTTTGCTACAACTCTTACGATTGGAACGGGCCACACGTCGAGCGGGGCGCAATCTCGCATCCTCGTTGCGACGGTACTTGCAAAACTTAGGCCGGACCTGAGGAGGTCCGATTTAACCGGCGCGTTCATCAAGGTTTCTCTCGTTTTCCCCCTTTTCCTTTTGCCAACGGGAAGAGGGCGGCATAACTTACTTATGCTCTCGCCTAATTGAAGCATGGGTGGGAATCGTGCCTTCGCTTCGGACTTTTCTTGGGGAGTAACAAAATGGGAAGTGAAAGCCAACAGCACAAACTTGACCGTGTGCGTCGGCCGCGCGTCCAAATTACGTATGACGTCGAGACCGGCGGCGCAATGCAGAAGACGGAATTGCCCTTCGTAGTCGGCGTGATGGCCGACTTGTCCGGCGCCCCCAAAGAGGCGCTCAAGCCGCTGAAGGATCGCAAGGTCGTGCAAATCGACCGCGACAATTTCAACGACGTTCTCGCCAAAGCGACGCCGCGCGTCGCCATGAAGGTCGACAACAAGTTGACCGGCGAAAACGACAGCAAGCTCGCCGTCGAACTCAACTTCAAGTCGATGGACGACTTCGAGCCCGCGCGCGTCGCGGAGCAAATCCCCGCCTTGAAGGAATTGCTCGACATGCGGGGTCAACTCAATCAACTTCTGTCCAAGATGGAAGGCAACGATAAGTTGGAATCGCTCTTGGCGGAGGTTTTGCAAAACACCGAAAAGGCAATGTCCCTCGCGAAGGAAATGGGCATCGAGCCCCCCGCGGACGCCAAGTAGTCCGCGCAGCGACGATGGATGCGCGCCGAATCGGCGAACCTCGCAATACGCAGGAATTGGCCTGCTGCGAAGCACCTGTCATTATTTACGGGCCGCGCAGGGAAGTTCTGAATTCAATATCCGAAAACACGTCCACGGGAGGATAGACCGCAATGGCTGCCGAACAAACTCAGGCCGCGGGAGAAGCCGCTGCCGCGACCACGACCGAGTCCACGCTTCTCGATCAGATCATCACGGCGACCCGTCCGCAAAACGACCGCGAAAAGGAACGGGCCAAGGATTATTTCAAGCAATTTCTCGATCAGGCGGTCAAGCCTGGCCAAAAGGTGTCCAAGGACGTCGAGTCGAGCATCAAATTCTGGATCGGCGAAATCGACAAGAAGCTGTCCGCGCAACTCAACGAAGTGATGCATCATCCGGATCTCCAGAAGTTGGAATCCAGCTGGCGCGGTCTGCACTACCTCGTGCAGCAAAGCGAAACCGGCGAATCGCTCAAGATTCGCGTCCTCAACGTCAAGAAGTCCGAACTTTTCAAGGATTTGGAAAAGGCCGCCGAATTCGATCAAAGTTCGCTGTTCAAGAAAATCTACGAGGAAGAGTACGGGCAACTGGGCGGCCAGCCTTACGGCGCCTTGATCGGCGATTACGAATTCGGCCGCAGCGCCGAGGACATCGGCCTGCTCAAGATGATCTCGCAGGTCGCCGCTTCGTCGCATGCCCCGTTCATCGCCGCCGCGGCGCCCAAGATGTTCGGCTTCGACAGTTGGACCGAGTTGGCCAATCCCCGCGACCTGGCGAAGATCTTCGACAGCGTGGAATACGCCGCCTGGAAGTCATTCCGGGAATCCGAGGATAGCCGTTACGCCGGTCTGGTCATGCCCCGCGTTCTCGCGCGTCTGCCCTATGGCGCGGAATTCAAACGCGTCACTGAATTCAATTTCGAAGAATCGGTCGACGGCAAGAATCACGACAAGTATCTGTGGATGAATGCCGCCTGGGCTTATGGCGCCCGTTTGACCGACGCCTTCGCCAAGGACGGCTGGTTCGCCCGCACCCGCGGCGTGGAAGGCGGCGGCAAGGTGGAAGGTCTCCCCGTTCATACCTTCCCGACGGACGACGGCGACATCGCCATGAAGTGCCCGACGGAAATTGCCGTTACCGACCGCCGCGAGTTCGAATTGTCGAACCTGGGCTTCTTGCCGCTGTTGCACAACAAGGGCCGCGACTTCGCGGTCTTCATGGGCACGCAAACCGCCAACAAGCCGAAGACATACTTCGATCCCGCCGCCAACGCCAACGCGGAGCTTTCGTCCAAGCTCAATTTCCTGTTGTGCGTTTCGCGATTCGCCCATTACCTCAAAGTGATGGCGCGCGACAAGATCGGCTCGTTCATGGAAGTCAGCGACTGCGAACGTTGGCTCAACGAATGGATCAAGAACTTCGTCCTGTCCAATCCCGGCAGCGCCGGCGACAAGCTCAAGGCTCAGAAACCCCTCGCCGACGCCAAAGTCGAGGTTCGCGAAGTCAAGGGCAAGCCCGGCTACTATGAAGCCGTCGCCTATCTGCGACCCCATTTCCAACTCGAGGCCCTGACCACCTCCATGCGTTTGGTTGCCGAGGTGCCAAAGAAGAGTTAGTGTCGGATTCCATTTTGCATTCGTTCCCGAAGAGGCGCCGTAATCCGCGCGCCCCTTCGGGATCAGGCATCCCGTGCATGGTGCATGGGCAGCCCTTCGCAAGGTTTAAGGTAAATTCCAATCAAGGAGACGCTCCATGGCGATGGACATGTTTATTAAGATCGGCGACGTCAAAGGTGAGTCGCGCGACAAGGTCCACAAGGAAGAAATCGACGTTCTGGCGTGGTCCTGGGGCATGTCGAACAGCGGTTCGGCCCACGTCGGCGGCGGCGCGGGCGCCGGCAAGGTCAATGTGCAGGATCTGAGCTTCACCAAGTATATCGACAAATCTTCGCCGGATCTGCTCATGGCGACCTGCAACGGCAAACACTATCCAAGCGCCACGTTGACGGTGCGCAAAGCCGGGGAAAAGCCGCTCGAGTATTTGATCATTACGTTGACGGAGATTCTGGTTACGTCCGTGAGCACGGGCGGATCCGGCGGCGAGGATCGGCTGACGGAAAACGTGACGTTGAACTTCGCGAAAGTCAAGGTGGACTATAAGGAACAGACCGCCACGGGAACTGTCGGCGCGACGCCGTCGATGAGCTGGGATATCGCCCAGAACGTCAAAGAGTAACAAGACACGGGGTCCGGTGGGACTTGACGGCGTTTTCGCTTCAGTGGTTACTTGTCTCAATCCCACCGTGTCGAAACATGAATTGCTTCGAGCAGTTTTCGTTATCTCAATTGAATCACAAGGAGACTTTCCATGGCAATGGATATGTTCATCAAGATCGGCGACGTCAAGGGTGAGTCGCGCGACAAAGTACATGCTGGAGAGATCGACGTGTTGGCGTGGTCCTGGGGCGCTTCTAATAGCGGTTCGGCGCATGTAGGCGGCGGCGCCGGCGCGGGTAAAGCCAATGTGCAAGATCTCAGCATTACCAAATACCTCGATAAATCCTCACCGGATCTCATGATGGCTTGCTGCAACGGCAAGCACTTTCCGTCGGCGACGCTTGTCGTGCGCAAGGCGGGGACTAGCCCGTTGGAATACGTGACCATAACCATGACCGAAGTGATGGTGACGGCGCTCAGCACCGGCGGTTCGGGCGGCGAGGATCGCTTGACGGAAAACGTCACGCTTAATTTCGCCATGGTCAAAGTGGACTACAAGGAACAAACAGCGACGGGCGGCGTCGGCGCTACGCCGTCCATGTCCTACAACATCGCCGAGAATGTCAACGAGTAATGTTCGAGACGACGCCTCGCTCCCGTGCGGGGCGTCGGTTTCAGGCGGCGCGACTTTCGATCTGGCACACCCGTTGCCGTCCTATCCCTATCAACTCGGGAAATCTAATGAACGCCACCGAATCGTATCGCGCGGGCAAACTGCAGGACGCGATCGACGCGCAGGTTAAAGAAGTGAAGGCCAACCCCGCCGACCACAGTCGGCGCCTGTTCCTCTACGAACTGCTCGCCTTCGCCGGCGAGTTCGACCGCGCCCGCCGACAGATCGACGCCGTCCAATATGACAGCCCCGAATTGGAAATGGCCGCTCAGTCCTACCGCAAGCTCATTGACGCCGAGCTATTCCGCGCCCGCGTGTTCAGCGAAGGCGTCATGCCCCAGTTCCTGGGAACTCCCCCGACCTGGGTGGGAAAACGGCTCGAAGCGTTACAAGCCTTGCGCGGCGGCAAGACCGAGGAGGCCGCGGCGCTCCTCGCCGAATCCGATCAGGCGGCGCTTCCCCTCAAGGGAACGCTCAACAAAAAACCCTTCGATCACTTGCGCGACGCGGACGACCTCTTTGGCCCAACGCTCGAAGTGATGGCCCACGGCGATTACTACTGGGTCGCGCTCGAACAAGTTGAGTCGATTGCCGCCAACGCGCCGCGCTTTCCGCGCGACCTTCTTTGGCTCCCTGCAAAGCTCTCCATCAAAGACGGACCGACGGGAGACGTTTTCTTGCCTCTCTTGTATCCGGGTTCCGCGGCGAACTCCGATGACCAGATTCGCCTCGGACGCGCCACCGACTGGAGCCAGGAGCCGGGACCGGTGCGAGGCATCGGCGCCAAGGTCATGCTGGTGGGCGATGACGGCGTTCCTTTGGTCGACTGGCGCCAATTTGAAATCAACTAGGAACCGGGGGCCGACGGCTCGATGGCATCCACTTCCTATGACGAAGTCCCTTACGACGGCGGCGCCCGCTATCATACGCATCCGGATCGCCTCGCGACGATTGCCAAATTGGCGGGCATGACGCCGGCGCCGGTGGAGCGTTGCCGGGTTCTGGAGATCGGTTGCGGCGTCGGCGGCAATCTCGTGCCGATGGCGCTGAGGCTCCCCGATGCGCGCTTCGTCGGCGTGGACTTTTCGCAGCGTCAGATCGAAACAGCACGCACTCTGTCGAATAACCTTGCCCTCACGAATATCGAGTGGCGCGCCTGTGACATTCGCGAAATCGGTCCGGAAATCGGCGCCTTCGACTATATCCTCTGCCACGGCGTCTTTTCCTGGGTTCCGGAAGCCGTGCGCGATCACATTCTCGAGCTTTGCAAACAATGCCTGTCCCCGATGGGCGTGGCCTACATAAGCTACAACACATATCCCGGTTGGCATCTGCGCGGCATGGTGCGCGAGATGGTCAAGTACCATGCGCAACGATTCGACGACCCATCGGTACGGGTGCCTCAATCCCGCGCCTTTCTCGATTACCTCGCGCGTTCTCTGCCGCAGCCGGACTCCGCGTTCGCCCATGTCCTCAGGGACGAACAAGAGCGTTGGAAGGAAGTGGCCGACTACTACCTCTTCCACGAACATTTGGAGGACGAAAACCAGCCGCTCTATTTCCATGAATTCGCCCGACGCGCGGCGGATCGCGGGCTTCAATATCTCGGCGAGGCGTGGCAACATTCCCACGCCAACGATCTCACGCCGGAAGCGGCGCAGGTGCTGCAAAATCTGGCCGGCGACCTGATCCAGCGCGAGCAGTACCTTGATTTTCTCCGCAATCGCACTTTTCGCCGCTCGTTGTTGGTCCGAAGCGACGTCGCGCTGGATCGAAACACGCGTTCGGAAGCAGTGCGTGGCCTTCTCGTTTCCGCGTTGGCCCAACCGGTGGAAGCGCCGCCAGGCGCCGCGGCCGATCAAATTCATTTTCGCACCGAAGAAGGGGTGGAACTTGCCAGCAACTCTCCCCTAGTGACGGCGTTGCTGCAAGTCCTCTACCAAACGAGTCCGCGCGCCCTGAGATTCGACGATGTGGTCGCTCGGATGATCGCGATGTTGCCGGAGAGCGAGGCCATGGAGGTTCAGCGCCATGTGGCGGAGGCGCTGCCCCAGTTTTTTTTCACGGGCCTTGCGGGCTTGCACACCTATTTTCCGCAATTCGCCGCGACGGCGGGAGAGCGTCCTCTTGCCGATCCCCTGGCGCGCATGCAGGCGGAGGCCACCGCGGGTGTCACCAATCTCCGCCATGGAACCGTAAAGCCGCCCGATCTCGATCGCAATCTGCTGGCGCTCCTGGATGGCAAACGAGATCGCGCGGCATTGCTGCGGGAGTTGCTGAAGGCGGTCGAGAACGGGAAACTGACCATCGCCCTGGAAGGCCGGACGATTGTCGATGCCCAGGAGCGCGAGGAAATCATGGCGAAGGCGCTTGAGGAAAGCCTGAGTCGATTGGCCAAAGCCGCGCTTTTGCTTGCCTGAACACTGGCGAGCGCCGCCCAACGCCGATACGATAGTGCCAACGCGAAAGGGAGTGTCCGTATGGCCCGCAGCGAACCCCGGCAGGGGTTGATGCCGTCAATCGTCGATCGCCTGACCGATCCCGACGCCACCGCCGCGGCCTGGCGGCAGGGCTTCGGCTGGCAGCAAATCATCGACTCCGTACGCCGCGATTTGGAAGATCTGCTCAACAGCCATCAGGTTTACACGAGCGGACTTGAGGATTGGCCCGAATCGCAGACCTCCCTCCTCACCTATGGCTTACCGGATTTCGCGTCGCTGAGCGCCAATACGCCGCAGGAGCGCGAGCAGGTAGCCAAACTTTTGGAAGAGATCATCATGCGCTTCGAGCCCCGGTTGCGCAACGTACGCGCCAACCTGGTCGAGTCCAAAAACCCGCATGAACGCACCATCGGCTTCCACATCGACGCTCAACTCAACGTCGATCCGGCGCCGGAAGTGAGCTTCGAAACCGTCATGGAATTGACCACGGGCCGAACGCTGATTCGTTCGAGCGAAGGCGCCGCATGAGCGATATTCTTTTCCCTTATTACGAACGCGAGTTGCTGTTCATCCGCCAGCTCGCCCAGGATTTCGCCCGACGCTATCCGTCGGCGGCGGGCCGGCTTCTATTGGAACCCAATCGCAGCGCGGATCCACACGTCGAACGGCTCATCGAGGCGTTCGCGCTACTGAGCGGACGGGTGCAACATCGTCTGGATGACGAATTTCCCGAGTTGACGGACGCGCTTCTAAATGTCCTTTATCCTCATTTCCTAGCGCCCGTGCCTTCGCTGGCGATCGTGCAATTCGATCTCGATCCGGCGCGGGGGCAGCTGCCGCAAGGATTCAAGATTCCGCGCGGCAGCCGAATGCGCACGCCGCCGGTTCAAGACAAACAATGTTTGTTTCAGACGACGTATCCCGTGACGCTTTGGCCGATCCAGATTCGCGAAGCACTCTGGCAGACGCCGCCGTTTCCGCCTGGATTGCCGGTGCCCGCGCGGACCGCGGCGGCTTTGCGCCTGTCCTTCGAGACCGTCGCGGGGCAAAAGTTCGCCGGCCTGGCGCTGGATAGCCTGCGTCTCTTTCTTTTCGGCGACAACCAGGTCGTCCCTTATCTGTACGAGTATCTTTTCAACAATGCGATCCAGGTCGTGTTTCGCGATCCGCGCGGAATCCTGCCGCCGGTGATGCTCGACCCCGCGGATTGCCTCAAGCAAGTCGGCTTCGAGAAGGACGAGGGGTTGCTGCCTTATCCCGAGCGTTCCTTTCTCGGCTATCGACTGCTCACCGAGTTCTTCGCCTTTCCCTCCAAGTTTTGGTTCCTCGACCTGGAAGGTTGGCAAAAGGTCGCGCGGGCCGGTTTTCAAGACAAATGCGAAGTCGTGATCTTCTTCAGTCGAACCCTCAAGAGCCTGGAACAGGGAATCGAGGCGAGCACGTTTCGCCTTGGCGCGACGCCCATCATCAACTTGTTCGATCAAGTCGCCGAGCCTGTCGCGCTCACGCACACACGCCACGAGTATCTCGTCGTGCCCGAGGTGGCGCATCCATTCGGACTGGAGATCTACTCGATCGACGGCGTCTCCAGCACCGATCCCAACACGAGCCGCACGACGGAATACCAGCCCTTCTATTCGTTTCGACATGGGCAGGATCAGGATAACTTGCGGACGTTTTGGTACGCGTCGCGCCGCGCCAGCCGGGTGGAGAATGATCGCGGAACTGATATGTATTTGAGCCTTGTCGACCTGGATTTTTCGCCGCGGGCGCCGGCCGACTCGAGTTTGTTGGTCCGGACCACCTGCACCAACCGCGATCTCCCGCTGCAATTGCAAGTCGTCGGCGAACAACTGTACTTTCAACTGGACATCCCCGCCCCTTTGCAACGTGTGCGCTGTCTGCGCATGCCGACAAGTCCTTTGAGACCGCCTTCCCGGCGCGGGGGCTATTGGCGATTGCTTTCCCATTTGTCGCTCAATCACCTGTCCATCGGCGATGAGCGCGAGGGCGCGGCCGCCTTGCAGGAAATTCTCCGCCTCTATGATTTCTCCGATCCGGAGGCGGGCCAGCAGCAACTCGCGGCGGTCAATCGCCAGATGGTCGAGGGCCTGTTGTCCGTGGAGAGCAAGCGTGCCGTGGCGCGTTTGCCGGGCGAGGTGGGGGCGGGCTTTTGTCGCGGGCTGGAAATCACGGTCGAGTTCGACGAACCCAAGTACATCGGCACGGGCGTCTTTCTCTTTGCCTCCATCCTGGAACGATTTTTGGGATTGTATGCTTCCATCAATTCGTTCACACGGATGGCGGCGCGGACCAAGCAAGGCGAGGGAATCTTCAAGAAATGGCCGCCGCGCGCCGGCGACCTTCCTCTGATTTGAAGCGGCGCCGACGCGATGTCGGCAGGGACACACCGATGGCCACGACTCAACTCCCGATTCCGCGCGACAGCCTCGCCGCTCGGCTATTCGACCAGGGATACGACTTTCAGTTCTTTCAGGCCGTGCGCCTATTGGAACGGTTGTCGCCCGAGCGCCATGCCGTCGGCCTGCCCAAATCGCCGTTCGAGGAAATCGTTCGGTTCCGCGCCCTGCCGTCGCTGTCGTTTCCCCCCAGCCAAATCTACGAACTCGTGCAAACGGAAGGGCCGCCGGAGATGACGGTCGCCTTTCTTGGCCTGACCGGTCCCAGCGGCGTCTTGCCGCGCCACTATACCGAACTGATCTTGCGGCTTCATCGCAACACCAAGGGGCCGGAACGCACCGCGCTGCGCGACTGGTTCGATCTCTTCAATCATCGCTTTATCTCGCTCTTTTATCGCGCTTGGCAGAAGTACCGCTTCTGGGTGATTCAGGAACGCGGCGACGACTTACAGCGCGACCCCGATCTCTTTACGCTGAGCCTACTGAGCATGGTGGGCCAGGGCACGGAGGGGCTGCGAGGACGGCTGCGCGTTTCCCAGTGGGATACGCGCCGTGCCGAACCCGAGCGGACATTGGCGAAACTGCTCGATTCTTCGCTGCTGTTTTATGGCGGACTTCTCAGCCGCCGCGTTCGTTCCGCGACCGGCTTGGAATCCATGCTGCGCGACTACTTCGGCGTGCCCGCGCAGGTCATCCAATTTCAAGGACAATGGCTTGAACTCGAGCCGGCCAATCAATCGCGCCTCGGCGAATTCGGGGGCAACAACGCCCTGGGCGTCGACACCGTGGCCGGCGAACGCGTCTGGGACGTGCAAGGAAAGTTCCGCGTTTGCCTGGGGCCCCTGGGACAGGCGGCCTTCCTGAGCTTTCTGCCGGACCCCAGTCCCGCGGCGGAGCGCAAAGCATTCTTTCTTTTGTTGCATTTGGTGCGCTATTACGCCGGGCCGGAGTTCTCCTTCGATATTCAGCTGATTCTGCGCGCGGACGAGGTGCTCGAATGCAAACTAGACAACGACGGCGAACCTGGTCCGCGACTCGGCTGGAACACCTGGCTGCAGAGCCAACCCGCTCAGGTCGACGCGCGAGACGCGATCTTCGAGGGCGAAGAGATCGTTTGGCTCAACCCCAAGGACCGCGCAAAGTCCGCGGATATTCGTTCGTAATCCCCTGTTCGATTCGGTATTTTACCTCCATCCCCGTTTCGCGCTCGCACCGCACTTTCCAAGTCGTCGAAGTTTGCCCGCGAGCGCGAAACGACGCAACCCCTTAGGAGTCTCCCATGGCTTCCCAGAATCTAAAGACGCTGGTCGGCAAGTTGAACCAACCTTGTTTCAAGGCATTGTTCGAAGGCGCCGCCGGTCTGTGCATGTCGCGCACCAATTACGCCATCGAGCTGGAGCATTATCTCCTCAAGCTGCTCGAATCCTCCGATCTCGATTTGCAGCGCATCCTGCGTCATTACGACGTCAACCTCTCCCGCGTGCAGGCGGAACTTACGCGCACGCTCGACAAGCTGAAGCGCGGCAACGATCGCGCCCCGGGCTTGTCCCCCGACATTCTCGATTTGCTCCGCGAAGCCTGGGTGACGGCATCGCTGGATTTTCAGGCGAGCAAGGTGCGCTCCGGCCATTTGCTCGCCGCCTTGCTCAACGAACGCACGCTCGCCGGCAAGGTCGCGTCCAGCTCCCCGGAACTGGCGAAGATCGACGCGGATCAACTGGTCAAGGACTTGAACGCCTTGGTCAAGGGCGGCGCGGAGGACCAGTACGAGGTTGCGGAGTCAGGCGGCGGAGGCGGCGGCGCTCAGGGCGGCGAGCCGGGACAGGCGCCGGCGGCCGGCAAATCGCAAGCGCTTAACCAGTTCACGCAGAATCTCACGGAGCGCGCCCGCAAAGGCGAGATCGACCCCGTCATCGGCCGAGATTTCGAGATTCGCCAGGTGATCGATATCCTCACGCGCCGTCGTCAAAACAATCCGATCCTCACGGGCGAAGCAGGCGTCGGCAAGACGGCCGTGGTCGAGGGGTTCGCTCTGAAAATCGTCTCGGGCGATGTGCCGCCCCCCTTGCGCGGCGTCGAACTGCGAACGTTGGATCTCGCGCTGCTTCAGGCCGGCGCCGGCGTGAAAGGTGAGTTCGAGAATCGGCTCAAGCAAGTCATCGCCGATGTGAAAGCCTCGCCGACCCCGATCATTCTGTTCATCGACGAAGCCCACACCCTCATCGGCGCCGGCGGCGCCGCGGGTTCCGGAGACGCGGCTAACCTGCTCAAGCCCGCGCTGGCGCGCGGCGAACTGCGCACCGTCGCGGCGACCACCTGGATGGAGTACAAAAAATACTTCGAAGGCGACCCCGCCCTCACGCGCCGTTTCCAGGTCGTGAAGGTCGAGGAGCCGGACATCGAGAAGGCGATCCGCATGATGCGCGGGCTGGCCGACACGCTGGAACGGCACCATAAAGTGCGGGTGCTGGACGACGCGGTAGAGGAAGCGGTCAAGCTGTCGCATCGTTACATCACGGATCGGCAGCTTCCGGATAAGTCTGTCAGCTTACTCGACACCGCCTGCGCGAAGGTAGCCCTGGCGCAGTCCTCGATGCCCGCCGCGTTGGAAGACGCGCGGCGCGACATCGACTTCATGACGTTGGAAACGCAAATCCTCGAACGGGAAAGCCTGACCGGCATCAATCACACGGAAAAACTCAATGATCTCGCCGAGGCCATTCCGCTGGCCGAAGCGAAAAAAACGGCGCTCGAGGAACGTTGGGAGAAGGAAAAGAAACTCGTTGCCGTCGTGCAGAGGCTGCGCGAATCGCTCGAAGTGCCTTTCAAAATTCAGGTCATCAACGCCAAGCTGGCCAAGGACGAGGCGACCGCCGTCGGCCCCGGCAAGCTAAAGCCCGACGTCGCGACCCGGCTCAAGAAAGAACTCGCCGACCTCCAACCCCAAAAGCTCACGCCCGAACAGGAAGGCGCCGCGCGCAAGGAACTTGCCGCCAAGGAAGCGGAACTGCACGGCATTCAGGGCGACGAACCGCTCGTGCTCCCCGTGGTCGACGGGCAGGCGGTGGCCGAGGTCGTCGCGGGCTGGACCGGCATCCCCATGGGCAAAATGGTGCGTGACGAAATCAAAATCGTGCAGGCGCTCGATCAAAAACTCAAGGAACGCATCGTCGGCCAGGACCACGCCCTGGAGGCCATCGCCCAACGCATCCGCACCAGCCGGGCCAACCTCGCCGATCCGCGTCGGCCCATCGGCGTCTTCATGTTGGTCGGCCCCTCCGGCGTCGGCAAAACCGAAACCGCCATGGCGCTCGCCGACATCCTCTTCGGCGGCGACCGCAACATGGTCGTCATCAACATGTCCGAATACAAGGAAGACCACAAAGTCAGCCGACTCACCGGCTCCGCGCCCGGCTACGTGGGTTACGGCGAGGGCGGCGTCCTTACCGAATCCGTTCGCCGCAAGCCGTACAGCGTCGTACTCCTCGATGAAGTCGAAAAGGCCAATGTCGCCGTCCAGGAAATCTTCTACCAGGTATTCGACAAGGGCGTGCTGCAAGACGACCGCGGCAACGAGGTGAACTTCAAAAACACGATCATCATCATGACGTCCAACGTCGGCACCGACACCATCATGAAGGTCTGCGCCGACCCGGACACCCGCCCCGAGCCGGACGGCCTCGCCCAGGCGTTGCGTCCCGATCTGCTCAAGGCATTCAAGCCGGCACTCTTGGGCCGTATCTCCATCGTGCCGTATTACCCCTTGAATGACGACATGCTGGGACGGATCATCACGCTGCAACTCAAGCGCATCACGGACCGCATCCGCCAAAATCACCGGGCGGCGTTCACGTATGACGAGTCGCTGCTCAAAACGATCGCCGGTCGCTGCAAAGAGGTCGAATCCGGCGCCCGCAACGTCGACCACATCCTCACCGGCACGCTGCTTCCCGAGCTGTCGACCGAAGTGCTGGCGCGCATGGCCGACGGCAGCGCGTTCCAGAAGGTCCACGTCTCGGTCTCGCCCGAAGGGAAGTTCTTGTATCAGATCGATTAGCGAGAACAACTCGAATCGCCTACCAACCAGCGTCGACGCGCAAGCGTCGACGCTGCGTTTGCGTATTTATTGCCAGCTGCGCTGCCAATGCAACTCTCCCTCTCCCCTGCTGCGGGGGAGAGGGCCGGGGGTGAGGGGACCATGTTCTCGGGTATTATAGGTCTGTCTGACTCCCCGACGACGTGCATGTCGGCATGATGGCATTGCGCCTTCGCCGACCGATCCCCAGCCATGGAAGCTGGGGATGTCGCCGGGGTCTCTCGGCTTCCGTGCGGAAGGTTTCCAACGGAGTGCCGGGGAAGTGGACTGACACATCATCGTTCAAGCCCGGTGCTCAAGTTTGAGCGAGTGAGCCGCCATGGGGTACAATACAGCGTTGATTTCACGCTTCGATGATATCGCCCCGCTGTAAAGAGATGGATCATGGCTTCCCCCTCGCACTTCCAGGAACGGAGTCCGATTCGCGATCTCGGGTTGACGATTGCTGGAACGGAACTGGAACCTGTGCTGACTGAGTTTCAGCAGGAGTTGGAGCAGCAGGGCATTCGCAGGCTCAAGCCTCACTTTTATTTGTCGACGGAATGGGGTGTTCCCACCGATACGATTTCGATAGCGATTCCCTTCTATCTGGCCCGGCCGGACCTTACGGCAATCCATGCGGAGCGGGTGGGACACCTGGAGGGGGTGGGGCGGTTGGAATTGCTACGTTATCTGCGGCATGAGATGGGGCATGTCGTCAACTATGCCTACCAGCTTTATGAGCAGGAGGAATGGGTCAAGCATTTTGGTTCCATGACGCAGCCCTACCTGGAGGAGTATCGTCCGGAGCCGTTTAGTCGCCGGTATGTGCGCCATTTGCCCGGGTGGTATGCGCAAAAGCACCCCGATGAGGATTGGGCGGAAACGTTCGCGGTGTGGATGACGCCGAACATGGATTGGCGCGCGGCCTATGCCGATTGGCCAGAGGCGCTGGCCAAGTTGGAATACTGCGACCGGACGATGGCGATTCTCAACCAGCGCGATCCGGAGGTGACGGCGACGGAGTTGGATGACGACGTGCGGGATCTGACGAGTTCGCTGGAGGATTACTATCGCGAGATGGCCGGCCCCGAGGGGGATCCGCTGCCGCGCGGCCTGGATGGCGCGTTGCAAGCGATCTTCGAAGATTACCACCAACGGGAGGATCTCACGTCGCAGGCGCCGCGCCGTCCGGCGATGGAGTTAATACTGCGCCTGGAGCGTGACCTGGTGGCCAACGTCTTTCGGTGGACGGGGCACTTTCCAGAGCCGACGCGGCGATTAGTGCAACACCTGGCGGAGCGAGCGCGGCACCTCCAACAGGTTTATCCGGAAGATCGGGAAACGACCGTGGCCGTGGCGATCACGACCTTGGTCACCTCCCTGGCGATGAATCACGTTTTTCGAGGCAGTTACCTGCCATGAGGGGCGCCGCGGGAAGGCTGTATTCTCTTCACCCCAACCCCTCTGCCCGAAGAGGCGGGGGGCTTTTCGCACATTACGGAGCGCTTTCGATCCAGGGCGGGACGGCCTCGGTCAGCTGGGAGAAGGCGGGGCGGCGGGCCAGATAGACTTCCTTTTTCTCTTGCCAGGCGGCGAGTTCCTTGCGAACGGGATCGCTGGTTTTGCCGTGGGGAGAATCCTCCAGGGCTTGCCATAACACGGGATGAATGCGATGGCGATGCCATTCCATCGGGTCGCCCGTCGCCTCGGGGCGGGGGTCCATCGATGCGGCCTGTTCGACTCGTTCCAGGAAGCCGCTCACTGCCTCGCGAGCGATAGCGGCTTTTTCGCCGACGGGCAGAGAGTGCCAGGAAGCCCAAAACAGCGCTTCGGGCTCGATCCAGTCGGTTTTCATTCGGCCATGTGACATTTCCAGATTCAGGTCGCGTGCCTCGCGGTGCAACCGGGCCAGGGTGCGGGCGCCCTGATTGCGCTTTAGCGTTTCCTCGGCATCGCCCAAGAGTTGATCCTGCAAGAGCGAGTCCGCGATGGTCACGAGCGGGTGAGCTTGCAGGTAGCGCGCGTGATGGATATCGAGCAGCAATGCCTCGACGTAATCGCGGGCGGAAGTACGGCTCATCTGGGCGCGATTTTCCCAGCTTGCTTCCGTGGTGAGCAAGCCCAGTTCGAGCGGGGCATTCAGTTCGGGAGCTTTCTTGGCTTCGAGCACCTTGCCGCTCTTGACATGCAACTCGCCGACGATTTGCAAGCGGTTGATGTTGCCCTCGCTGTAGCGCATGATCTGATCGGGACGATAGCCGTCGTCGTCGGGGTGGGCCGATTGCCAGTAGCCGGGATGGATGTTCTGGGCATGCCACCGCACGGCCCGGCCAAAGGCGAAGTTGGTCTGGAACACCTCACGCGCATCTCCGAGGGGTCCGGTTTTGGGACACATGAGTTTCTTGCGCGAAGTGGGCACGGGGTCGAAGCCGCGGTCGAGGTAGGCGTTCTCGGCCGTCAAAACGCCGATGGCGCGGGGATGGAAATGGCCTGCCCAGTAGTGTTTCAAGATTTTTTGGAAGGCGGCCAGGCGCGGGCGGGTGGCGCGAAACGAACGGTCATCGGGATTGGGCCAATCCATGATCCACGTCGCCAACTCGGGATGGCCGGCCTTGTAGGCGATGTCGTCGGCGAGCAGGCTGCCGGTCAGGTAGGTTTTGGCCGAGATGGAGAACTGGCCGCCGCCATGGGCGATGGCACAGGACATACCCATGTCGCGTGGAACCTTCCAGAGAAATTCTTCCAGGAAGGTGACGAAGCGCTCATCATAGAACCAGACGAGAGGGACGGGTTTGATGCTGTATTCAAACGTCTCCGGATCCAGGGTGAACCGCACCTCGAAGGGTTCCAGCCCTTCCTCCGCCCAGTGAAAGAGTAGATTCTGGCGGCGGACATTCCATTGATCGCGGTCCCGAGCGCGCTCGACGCGAGCGAACATGCAATGGGGATAGCCCTGCGCGAGATGGGCGTCGTAATGTTTTTTGATCGCTTTGACGACCTTTTTCTGGGTCTTCAGCATGTACGGGTCGAGAAAATAGGCGTCCTCGCCTCCCGGTTTGGCCGTCATGGTCACCCATTTGCGGACGGACTTCTCGGTCTGAAACGTCGGTTCCATGCCGACCCAGGCGTTCTGAAAATCGGTTGCCTCGGGATTGCGAAAGGTGGACAGGGCGAGCGTCATGGAGTCGGAATGCGAAGCGGTGTCGTTCATGGTTGCAAATCCGAATCGAGTTTCCGGTGCGGCGCGGGTGTGTCAGGACACGGCAATTGTACGCTCGATTCTCTCGCGCGGGATGTCAGCGCATGGAGTTTCGTCCCACCTAATTGCCCCGGCAGGAAAGAAGAACATGGATCGCAAGAATGGTCGGAAGTACCGGGAGGGATCGATGGCGAGGGAAATGAAAAGATGTCAAGACCCTTTCCATCGCAGCCATGGAAGTTGTGGATGTCGCCGGGTCTCTCGGCTTCCGTGAGAAAGGTTTCCAACCGCGCGAGTGGTCTACGACTCCGTGGGGGCAATATCGAACTCGCCTATGACGTTCGACATTGCTGTTGCCTTCCCCTTGACAGGACAAGGTCGGCCACCACAAAAGGATGTTTTCGGAGCTCAAACCACTGCCCGGCTGTGCCTTTCGTGAACGCTTCGCCACGCCGATTACTCGGGCGCCACGCATCACTCGAGGTCGGAGCGGCTGGCTAAGCCTTACCCCGTGCGGCTCTTTCATCCGCTACCCTCCGCCGGCTTACGCCGACGCACCGCGTCCCCTTTGTTTTCTCGCGCAGTCTCATCGCAGGACGTTTCAAGGGCAAGGAAGTTCATGATTGATTGCCGCTCGCGGCTTAGCGCGCCCTTGAAGTGTTCAACCGCCAAGGCACTAAGGACGCCAAGAAAATCGGCCTCATCCAAATAGCGCGACGGTATGCCAATGGTCGGGCAGTCGCGGTAGCGTGGAAGCCTCTTCATCCGCGATCGCATCCATTCCAAGCGTCGTGAAGCGAATCCTTCCGTCGCATTGTTGACAATGGCCGGCAAACCCTGTCCCCTCCCACCATGATTTCACAAGCGGCTTGTAGATGCCGTCCGCATCGGCAAAGAGTTCCAATTGAAAGTCGATCCACTCCATTTTGTGACCACAGCCAGAGTGCGGGCAAGCGAGGTCTTGATAATGGACGTGGGGCGATGCCATTTGCTTGAGTCCCCCTTCGCGGTAAAACCGGTCCAGGTTGTGAATTTCGTTCGAGCCGAGAGTGACTGACTTGGACATATCTGAAACCTCCTTTCCCCCCGCTCACGCGGTGGTTTTCTCCCGCTTCATCTTATAGGAAGCGCTTCCCTTTACCGCTTGCTCCACCGGCCAATCCTGCCAGCGCGCACACTGTCGCCAGAACGTCAAAGGGTTCTCATACACAACTTTGCGGATCGCGCTTTCCGGATGCCCGCGCCGCTTCATCTCCAGCACGAACTCCGGGACGGCGAGCGGGTCCGATCTGCCCCAGTCGCCGGCCGAGTTGGCCATGATGCGGTCCGTGCCGACCATCTCAATGATATCGACAGCTCGTTGGGGGGTACACTTCGTCGTCGGGTACAACGTCATAGCGCACCAGAAGCCGCCATCCAGAGCGAGGCGGACGGTGTGCTCCTCGACGTGATCGACGCAGACCCGCTCGGGCCGGACTCGCTTATCGTTCTTGAGCATGTCGATAATCATGCGAGTCCCCTTGTACTTGTCTTCCAGATGAGGGGTATGGATGAGGATTAACTCATCCGTCTTCATGGCCAGATCGACATGCTCCTGAAAAATGGTCGCCTCGTTGCGCGTGTTCTTGTTCAG
>Ga0163144_10004442_pt1 | contig 31557 bp, 33 predicted proteins | sample OliLak19BULKMAT1_FD_123175 | JGI IMG/M metagenome (GOLD analysis project Ga0163144, IMG submission 123175) | Freshwater microbial mat bacterial communities from Lake Vanda, McMurdo Dry Valleys, Antarctica - Oligotrophic Lake LV.19.BULKMAT1 | ecosystem: Environmental > Aquatic > Freshwater >... | reverse complement strand
TCGAACCAGTGACCTCACGGATGTGAACCGTGCGCTCTGACCAACTGAGCTAATCGCCCCAGGACGGCCGACGCCGCCGGTGCCGTCGTCGCGACGGCGAGGGCCGATGATACCCGACCGGCGTCAGACCTTCAGCCCTGGCCAGCGGTCCGTGACGACCTCCTGATCGACACCATCCACGACCATGAGCTTCTGGCGACTCGACGCTCCTGCCACGATCCGGACGTCGCGCCGGGCGATGCCCAGCTCGTCGGCGATCAGGCGGATCAGCGCGATATTGGCCGCCCCCTCCACCGCCGGCGACCCGACCCGGGCGCGCAGCACTCCGTCCACGACGCCATCCACGCGGTCACCCGCCGCTCTGGGAGTGAGTCGGACAGCGAAGCGGACGTCGGAGGGACTCAAGACGTCAGAAGGCGCGCCACAGGAAGCCAAGGACGAGCAGCACGACGAACCCGGACCAGTCCACCATCCCACTCTGCGGCAGCAGCCGGCGGACCGGCGCGAGAAGCGGCTCGGTCGATTGGATCAGGAACGCGGAGACCCGATTCCGACCGGTGGGGTCCACCCAGGACATGATCATCCGCCCGAACACGAGCGCCCAGAGCGCCATGAACAGGAACTGGAGAAAGTTGCTCAGGAATGCTCCGCCCACCAGCTGATTCTAGCAGCCAGCGCGCCGGAACGACCCTTCACCCAGGCGCGCTGACCCGGCCGACGTTTTCTGCCGTATCCGCACACGGTGACGCTTGGGCGATGGTGACACGGCCGGTGATGCCTCCATGTGCATCAGTTCGTTGTCCTCACGCTCGCCGGGATCCCGTCCGTGCATGGGCCGGGGCCCTTCCGGCCTGCGGATCGAGCCGAAGCGTCACTCGGTGACGATCTGGCAGAAAACCCCGCCGGGCTGGCGCGGACTGGGCGCGGCGCGCCGGGGGCAAGGGCCGACTGGGTGCGACGCGGGGCCTGCGCGACGCGGGGCCTGCGCGACGCGGGGGCCTGCGCGCCGCGGGCGCCGGGCGGGCGCAACCTGCGGGGCGCGGGCGCCGGGCGAGCGCCGGGCGGCGCCGGACTGAGCGCGGACTGAGCGCCCCTCGGCCTAGGGCGTGTGGTGCGCGACCGCGGCGCTGTGGGCGTGCGCTCGTTCACCGAAGAGGGCCCGTCCGACGCGAACGATGGTCGCTCCCTCCTGCACCGCGATCTCGAAGTCGTCGCTCATCCCCATCGACAGCTCCGAACCCAGCTCGGGCCGTCCCGCACGCAGCTCCGCCGCGAGCTCGCGCAGGGCACGGAACGTCCGCCCGGACTGCTCCGCGGATGCACCGAACCGTCCGATCGTCATGAACCCGCGGACATCGAGCCGAGGGAACGCGAGCAACCGGTCGACCAGCGCGGCGGCCGCGCCCGCGGACACCCCGGCCTTCGTCGGGTCATCGTCCACGTTCACCTGCACCAGGATCGGGACACGCTCGTCTGGGCGAACCTCCCCGGCCAGCCGATCCAGCCGCTCCGCGAGCTCCACGGACGCGATCGAATGGATGACGTCGAACGTCTCCAGCGCGCGGCGGACCTTGTTCGACTGGAGCGGGCCGATGAGGTGCCAGGTCGCCCCCGGGACCGCCGGGCGCTTGTCAACGCCCTCCTGCACCCGGTTCTCGCCAAGGATCGTGAGGCCGGCCGCCACTGCGTCTCGCAGGCGCTCCACTACCACGGTCTTGGAAGCGGCCACGAGGGTCACCCCTGCCGGGTCGCGTCCCACCAGCGCGCACGCGGCGGCGATGCGGTCGAGGACAGCCTCGCGGGCGGAACGGAAGGCATCGACGCCCGACGTCGACTCGGTCATCGTGGTCGTGCCGGCCAGCCGCCGGCGCGCCTCACTTGCGGCGCAGGAAGCTCGGGATCTCCAGGTCGTCCGCGTCGTAGCTCGTGGGTCGACGGGCGGCCGGGGCCTCGCCGACAGAGCGCTCGACGCGCGGCACGGACACGAGCGCGGCGATCTCATCATCGCGGCCCGTGGCCGGCGCGTCGGAGACCTGGGCGCGCTGGCGCTGGAGCTCTTCCAGGAAGTCACGCTCGTGCGAAACCCGATTGGAGAGCGAAGAGTCCATCACACCGGTCGCATCGCGATTGGCGTTCTGGCGCTTCTTGCCACCGTCGAAGCCCGTGGCGATGACGGTGATCATCACCTCTTCGCCGAGTCGCTCGTTGAAGCTCGTCCCGAAGATGATGTTGGCCTCCGGGTCCGCGGCCGCACGGATCTCCTCCGCCGCCTCCGTGACCTCGAAGAGACTCAGGTTGGACGATCCGGAGATGTTGAACAGGATGCCCTGGGCACCCGCGATGTCGACTTCCAGGAGCGGACTGGCGATGGCCATCCGGGCGGCTTCCAGGGCGCGGTTCTCGCCCGACGCGCGTCCGATGCCCATCAGTGCGGAACCCGCGTCCTTCATGATCGCTCGGACATCCGCGAAGTCCAGGTTGATGAGACCCGGCATGGTGATGATGTCGCTGATGCCCTGGACACCCTGGCGCAGGACGTCATCGACGACGCGGAACGCGTCCAGGATGCTGGTGTTCTTCTGGACCACGTCCTTGAGCCGGTCGTTCGGGATGGTGATCAGCGTATCGACCTGGGCCTTCAGCTCCTCCGCGGCCTTTTCCGCGACGAGCTTGCGCTTGTTGCCCTCGAAACTGAACGGCTTGGTGACGACACCGATGGTCAGCGCACCCGACTCCTTGGCGATCTGGGCGACGACCGGGGCCGCGCCCGAGCCGGTGCCGCCGCCGAGCCCGGCCGTGATGAAGACCATGTCCGAGTCCGCGAGCGCCGCCGCGATCTTCTCCGAGTCCTCCTCCGCGGATCGCTGACCGATCCCCGAGTCGCCGCCGGCGCCAAGGCCACGCGTGACCTTGTCCCCGATCCGGATCTTGTGCGGCGCATCCGATTGCAGGAGCGCCTGGGCGTCCGTGTTGCAGGCGATGAACTCGACGCCCATCATCTCCGCCCGGATCATCCGGTTGACGGCATTGCTGCCGCCGCCGCCGACGCCGATGACACGGATGAGGGCGAAGTTCTCGGAATCGGAACGCAGCGGCATCGGGTTCTCCTCCGGTGACCTCTCGGGGGGTCATGGTGGTGACGGGCCAGGAACGCTTGGGGGGACTCGGGCGGAGACCGTCCGACCGGGTCGGCTTGGATTGGCGGGAGTATAGCGCCCACCCGCACGGGATGGTCATGAGAAGTGGCGCCACACGGCACGTCCGGGCTGACTCGCCGGTGCGCCGGGGCAACGCACCGCCCCGGATGTTGGTCCGTCAGCCGGCCAGGAAACCCAGGCGGACGGTCCGCGTGGCGTTGTCGGCATTGGGGTCCAGCAGACAGATCGACTGCCAGGTCCCCAGGGCCAGTCGACCGCCCAGCACCGGAACGGTCAACGACGGCGGGGCCAGGAGCGGGACGACGTGATCGGCACCATGCCCTGGCGAACCATGGCGGTGGCGGTAGTGCCGGTCTTCACGCGGGAGGAGGCGGTCCAGCGCGTCCAGCAGGTCGTCGTCGGAGCCCGCCCCGATCTCCACGATGACCAGGCCGGCCGTGGCGTGGGGCACGAACACGGACAGCAGGCCGTCTGCATCCTGCGCAACGTCCGCCAGGAACGCCGAACAGGCAGCCGTCAGATCGGCGAGACCGCGGGCGGAGCCAGTCCGTACCGTGAGCTCTCGCGTCTCTACGGGAAGATGCTCCGCAGGGCGTCGCGGATCCGCCCGATCCCACCGCCCGCCGGCGCGGATTCATAGCGCAGGGGCTCTCCGCCGGCGAGCGTTGTGGCGCCCCACTGGAGCAGGCCCACGCTCGTGCTATAGGACGGGTTCAGGAGCGTATCGACGAGCCCCCCGATGCCGGTGGGGGCAGCGACCCGAACGGGCATCTCCAGGACTTCGCGGCCAAGCTCCGCGATGCCCGACAACTGCGAAGCCCCGCCGGTCAGGATCACCCCGGCCGGCAACTGGCGTACGCCCGCCGCGCGGATCTCGTTGCGCATCAGTTCGAACGTCTCGCGCATCCGCGCCTCGATGATCTGGCAGACCTCCAGACGGCTCACGGTCCGACCGGCGTCCTCACCCAGGACACTGACGCTGATCTCCTCGTCGTCGGTCACCGAGCGCAGGTCGCACGATCCGTGCCGGACCTTCAGCTCCTCCGCGACCTGCAGCGACGTCTTGAGCCCGATGGCGACGTCGTTGGTGACGTTGTTGCCACCGACCGGCAGGACGCGTGTGTGAAAGGGCGAACCCTCCTGGAAGAGCGCGAGGTCGATGGTCCCGGCACCGATGTCGGCAACGGCGACGCCGAGCTCCTTCTCCGTCTCGGTGAGGACCGCCTCGGCAGATGCCAGCGAATTGACCACCAGCTCGTCGATCTTGACGCCCGCTGCGGCGACGCACTTGGACAGGTTCTGGACGGCCGTGGCGGAGGCGGTGACGATGTGCGTCTCGACCTCCAGGCGCAGGGCGCTCATGCCCATGGGGTCCTTCACGCCTTCCTGGCCATCCACGGAGAAGCCCCGACGCTCCACGTGCAGGACTTCGCGATTGGACGGGATGGGCACGGCCCGCGCCACCTCGATCGCCCGACTGATGTCCTCGCGGCTGACCTCTCGATGGTGCCCGGTGACCGCGATCTGGCCGGGCGAGTTCAGGCTCTCCACGTGCTGACCGCCGACGCCGACGAAGGCGCGATCGATCTTCCAGCCCGACAGTCGCTCGGCGCGCTCGACGGCGTCCGCGATGGAGCGCACGGTCTGGTCGATATTGATGACCACGCCCTTCTTGAGGCCTGACGCCGGGACGGTCCCGTGGCCCATGATCGTCAGGCGCCCATCGCGGCTGACCTCGCCGATGAGGGCGCAGACCTTGCTGGTGCCGACGTCGATGCCGACGAGGACCGCTTCTCGTTCCACCGTGTCGTTCGTCTCCGTTCGTATCGGTTTAGAGGAAGTGGCGCCGGATGAGGGCCACGTTGTTGAAGATGCGCAGGCCGAAGGTGATCAACGCAACGAGGTACAGGTCCAGGCCGAGCCGATCGCCGATGAATGTCAACAGGACCGCGATGATCGCATTGACGAAGAAGCCGCTGACGAAGATCCGATTGTCGTAGACCCCGTCGAGCTCCGCTCGGACCGCTCCCAGGACCGAGTCGAGCGCCGCCAGGATCGCCACCGCCGAGTATCGGCTGAGTTCGAAGCTGACGTTGACGTCGAGGACGAGTCCCGCCAGGACGCCCACAAGGAGCCCGAGCAGGGGGATCAGCACGTGGTGTACATCCTCGTCCACATGGTTTCCGCAAGGCTACCCGACCTTCCGTCCGAGCGGCAACCCGAACGAGACACCGTGGATGGCCGCGGTTCGCTGCCCGCGGTGCTCATCACGGGGCTGGGGTCGCGCTGGGCGCTGGGGTGACGCTGGGGGCAGGGGTCACCCTGGGGATGAACGTGCCATCCGTCTCCGAGGCAAGGATGATCCGCTCGACGAGCGGCTCGCGACCGATCAGCAGCGATCGCAGCAGGCGCACCTGGCCGGGCACGATCTCCGGGGTCCGAAGACTGGCCGTATAGAAGCCGAAGATGGCCATCCAGCTCGCCGGGCGTGCCCGCAGCACGAATCCGCTGGCGTCGCTCACCTCGAGATCCAGGCCGTCCGCCTCGCTGCCGACATCGCCCGGGACGAGCGACGCCAGGCGGGTCGCGGCGTCAAGGTCCACCGCATCCAGGCGGCGGCCGATGGACAGCCCGCCGGAGGCGGCACGCCGGTCCTCGATGATCGGCAGCGCCACCGCCGCCGCCGGTGGCACCTCACCCAGCCGGGCAAAGAGATGGCCGGCGGAGTCGGCAAGGTAGCGTCGCTCACCGACCCGCCAGATCAGGATGGCCACACGCTCCTCGAGGCGCACCAGCAGGGTGTGCGGCAGACGCACCTGTACGGACGCATGCAGGACCGTGGGGAGCGCGCCAAGCTCCATCGCCAGCGGCCCGGTATCAAGGCTGAACAGGTTCTCACCGCGAACCTTGGCGAGCGCCACATCCACGTCCGTGGCCGCGGTGAAGGTCGCCCCCTCCAGGAGCAGGTCGGCGTACTCGAAGGCGGATGAGTTGGCGACGCCGTAGGTCGCGGCCGCCGAGAGCAGGAGTGCGAGCATCGCCCCTGCGCGTACCGGGGAAAGGCCGGCGGAGGCGCGGCGGATCCGAGGCGACCGGCGCAACGGAGCGGACGCCACGGGCCGTCGACCGGTGGGCGCGGCGACCGGCGGGCGCCGCACGGTTCGCTGGGTCATCGCGGGAGGTCGTCGGGTCGCAGCGCCGTGGTCGGTCGCGCCGCGTGACGCTCCAGGGCGAGTCCGATGATCCGCCGACAGACATCGGTGAACGAATGACCGGCCTCCGCGGGCATGGTCGGAAAGAGGCTGATCGGAGTGAAGCCCGGGATGGTGTTGATCTCCGACACGACGATCCGCTCGCCGGCGCCGAGGAAGTCGATCCGGGCGAAGCCCTCGGCCCCGATCGCTCGATACACGTCGCGCGACAGCTTGTGGAGCACGACGCGCTGCGCGTCGGTCACGTCCGCGCGCGTGGACGTCCGGGACAGGCCCGGCGTGTACTTGGCGGCATAGTCGTAGAACTCGTGGCCGCTCACGATCTCCCCGGGGCCGTGGATCTCCAGGTGCGCCGGGTCGTTGCCGATCACCGCGACCTCCAGGTCGCGGGCCTCGGCCAGGTACTGCTCGGCAAGGGCGAGGTCGTCGAAGCGGAAGGCCTCGGCGAGTGCCGCTTCGAGCTCCGAGCGGTCGTGGACCAGGGTCATCCCGACACTGCTGCCGAGATGCGCCGGCTTGATCATCAGCCGTGCATCGCCGGACGCGGCGGCGAAGGCGTCGAGCTCCGTGCGGACGCCATCGGGGTCACGGGCCCAGCGATCGGCCCGGACTTCACGCCAGTCGACCACGGGCAGGCCCAGGCCACGGCACATGCGCTTGAACAACGCCTTGTCCATGCCCAGCGCGGACGCAGCCACGCCGGATCCCGTGTACGGGAGCCCGGCTGCCTCCAGCACCGCCTGGATCGTGCCGTCCTCGCCGAACGGCCCGTGGAGGGCGATGAACACGACCGGCTCGTCTGTCCGCGCGGCCAACGCAGCGAGCGCGGCGCCGATCGTCAGCGGTCCGCGAGCACCGAGCGTCGCTGGGTCGTCATAGGCCGTTGCCGGGCGGCCATCACGCCGATGATCGGGGGGCAGGGACCACCAGCGTCCATCGAGGTCGATGAGGACCTGGTCGACGACCAGGCCGTCCGTCAGGAGCGCGTCCGCGATGGCCGTCCCCGACACGATCGAGACGTCGTGTTCCACCGATGGGCCGCCAAGCAGGACGACGACCGGTCGGTCCGCGTGGCCGTGGCCGGTCACGGCGCGTCCGCGGGCCAGGGCCAGTCGACCCAGTCGCCAGGGAACTCGATCTCGTAGGCGAGTTCGACACCGGATCGCTCGGCCACGACCGCGCGCACGTGATCGGCCAGCCGACGCACGTCAGCCGCTGTGCCCTTCTGGTCGTTGACGATGAAGTTGGCGTGCTTCGCCGACACGACCGCGCCGCCGATCCGCGTGCCCTTGAGCCCCGCCTCGTCGATCAGGCGCCCGGCTGAGTCATCGGGTGGGTTGCGAAAGACGCTGCCCGCCGAAGGGAAGCCGAGCGGCTGATGGGCCTGACGCCAGCGTCGGATCTCGTCCAGCCGACCCTTGATCGTCTCGGGATCTGCAGGGGTGAGGCGGAAGGTGGCCTCCACGACGAGCTCGGCCGGACCGTCCGTGGGTGGGTGCTTGAGCCGCGTGTCGCGATACGCCAGCCCAAGGTCCGCGGCGACGACGACGGACTCCGCGCCATCGGAACCCAGGATGCGGGCTGACTCCAGGATCGCGGCCACGTCCGCCTCATCCGCGCCGGCATTGGCCCACACCGCCCCCCCGACCGTGCCCGGGATGGCCAGGCCGAACTCCAGGCCGGACAGGCCGGCCCGCTGCGTTTCCGTGGCGGCCCGGGCCATCGCGACCCCGGCCTCCGCCGTGTAGCGATCGCCCTCCACCCGTGAACCCTCCGCTCGGTTCTGGATGACCAGGCCGCGGATCCCGCGATCGCTGATGACCACGTCACTCCCCCGCCCGAGGACAAGGTGGGGCAGGCCGCGCGACCGGGCGAACCGGACCAGCGCCCGGAGTTCGAAGGCGTTGTGGACCGTGGCGAAGAGGTCCGCAGGTCCGCCGACGCGCATCGTCGTGAACCGGGCGAGCGGCTCGTCCCGCGATGTCTTGACCCCGATCCGCCGCTGGATGTCCGTCCCGGTCGCGATCGCATCGAACTCGACGCCGGCGGTCACGCCGGGCGCCCACGGGAGCGGCGGTCGACGGCCGCCTGGCTGGGCAGGGCCGTCCGATGGGCAACAGCCAGGACGAGGTCGGCGACGGCATCGGCCGCGCCTGGTCGCCCGAGCTCGCGAGCCGCCGCGGACATGGCCAGGTGCGCTGACGGGTCGTCCAGGATGGCCGCTGCGTCGAGCAGCGCCGCCGCGTCGAACGCCTCGTCCTCCACGAGCCGCGCGGCACCGGCCTCCACGAGTTCACGGGCGTTTGCCCGCTGATGGCCGGCAGCGTGCGGATACGGGACCACGACCATGGGCAGGGCCAGCGCGGTCGCCTCAGCCAGGGTGGACGAGCCGGCACGACCCACCACGAGGTCTGCGGCGGCGAGCGCGGTGAGCATGTCGTCGCGCAGGAATGGGTGCGGCTGGTAGCGGACCCGGAGCTCGGACGGCAACGCTTCGCGGCCGGCCAGTGCCGCGGCATATCCATCGTCACCGGTCACATGGACGACGGTGACCCGCTCCACCAGGCGCGGCAACGCCTTGGCCACGGCGGCATTGAACCGACGGACGGCCTGCGAGCCACCGAAGATGAGCAGGACGCGCAGCCCATCGGGGATGCCCAGGCGTCGACGCGCGGCCTCGCGATCCACGTCGCGGGTATCGCGGATCGGCGTGCCGGTCAGGTAGCAGGGTGTCCTGGATGCAGCGGTCGCCAGCGTCGCGCAGGTGGCTTCGAAGGAGACAGCGATGACGTCCGCGAGCCGGGCGGTCATGCGCACGGCGCGTCCCGGGATGACGTTCCCGTCCCAGAGCACGACCGGGATGCCGAGCGGGGCCGCCGCCACCAGGACTGGAACGGCCACATACCCGCCGGTGGTGAAGATGGCCGCCGGGCGGTCGCGCATCAGCAGGGCCGTCGCCTGCGGCACCGACGCCGCGAGGCGCAGCGGGTCCAGGGCGGCATGCATGTTCAACTCCACCGAACGCAGCGAGCGAAGGGCGAGGCGGCGCAGGGGGATCCCGGCGGCCGGGACGAGACTCGCCTCCAGCCCGCGGTGCCCGCCCAGCCAGTGAAGGTCAGCGCCGTCCGCTCGAGCGCGGAGCGACCGGGCTACGGCCAGGGCTGGGTAGATGTGCCCGCCCGTTCCGCCGCCCGCGATCAGCAGTCGCATCGTCGTTCCAGGTCCCCTTATCGATGGTCTCGCGCGAGATGGAGAGCAGGATCCCGATCGCCGCGAAGCTGACGATCAGCGACGAGCCGCCGGCGCTCAGGAATGGCAGCGTGATGCCGGTGATCGGCACGAGCGTCACCACGACCGCGATATTGATGAACGCCTGGATGCACAGCCAGCCGGTGATCCCGGCTGCGAGCAGTGCCCCGAAGGTGTCCGGTGCGGCGAGGGCGACGCGGGCCCCAGAGTACGCGAGGCAGGCGAACAGCGCGATGACGATGACCGCCCCGATCATCCCGAACTCCTGTCCGATCTCGGCGAAGATGAAGTCGTTGAAGGCATTGGGCACGGTCACCAGACTCTGACCCAGGCCGCGCCCAAAGAGTCCGCCGGCGCCCAGGGCGAGCAGACCCTGGACGGTGTGGAAGCCCGCCCCGAGCGGATCCGACCATGGGTCCAGCCACGTCCGGATGCGATCCATCTGGTAGCCCCGGAGGCCCAGCGCGAGCATGGCCAACCCGGCGCCGGACACCATCGCGGCAAGGTGCAACAGGTTGGCCCCGGCGAGGAAGAACATCATGAACCCGGTCAGGGCAAGGACAGTCGTCGTCCCGAGATCCGGCTCCTTGAAGACGAGGTACGCGACCGGCGCGAGGATGATCAGGAACGGGATGGTCCCGCGCCAGAAGCCCGAGACCCGGGTTCCCCGCTTGGCGAACCAGTGCGCGAGGTAGATGACCAGGGCGAGCTTGGCGACCTCGGCTGGATGGATGGCCGGCAGGGGGCCGATCTGGAGCCAGCGCGCGGACCCACCCACGGAGATCGGGCGGAGCGGTCCGATGGCCGGTACCAGGACAAGGACGAGCAGCGCGATGGCGACCACGAAGAAGGGCACGGACGCCAGGCGCAGATATCGATAGTCGACCCGCATCATCACGCCCATCGCGACGATCCCCAGTACGGCCCACAGGATCTGCGGGCCGACGGTCGCGAACGGGTCGTCCCGGGCGAGGTACCCGCGCATCGCCGACGACGAGAAGACCATCAGGATGCCGACCGCCGTCAGGGCGACGACCACGACGAGGATCAGGTAATCGGGCTGGTGGCGCTCACGCTGGAGGACCTGCGTCGGCGACGTTGCCGGCGACCGATTGGCCGCCCGGCGGACGTCTCGGTTCTGCGTGTCCAGTGCGCGTTCATCCTCCTCCGCCGGCTGACGACCCCAGCGCGGGATGGGCGGCGCGAGGTTCATCGATCCCTCCCCCGGCGATCGGCCGCCAGTGCCGCGACCGCCGCCTTGAATGCCCGGCCGCGGGCCACGTAGTCCACGAACATGTCGAAACTGGCGGCGGCCGGGCTGAGCAGCACGGTCGCCGGGCCGGCTCCCGGGCCCGCGGCCGAGAGCGCCGCCCGGGCGAGGGTGTCGGCGCGGCGGACCGCCTCAGGCAGACTGTCGGCGCTCTCGACGGTCACCAGACCGGCGTCGCGAAATCTGGCCGCAAGGTCCGGCCCGCTCTCGCCGATGACCACGGCGGCCACGGCCCGCTCGGCGACCACGGGACCGAGGGCGGACAGGTCGACGCCCTTGTCGCGACCGCCGGCGATCAGCACGACCGGTCCGTCGAAGGCGCACAGTGCGGCGATGACCGCGTCCGGCTGGGTCCCCTGCGAATCGTTGACGAAATAGACCCCGTCGATCAGCGCGACCGATTCCAACCGATGCTCGACCCCGGTGAACGCGGCGGCCGCCTCGCGGATCGCGTCGGGCGCCACGCCGAACAGCAACGCGACGGCCACGGCGGCCAGGGCATTGCTGACGTTGTGCGCGCCCGGGATGGCGAGCTCACCGAGCGGCATGATCCGACCGCCGGGCCCGGTGCCCACGGCTCCCCCACCGGCCAGGGGCAACCGCTCCATGCCCGCTGCGACGATCCAGCCGTCCACGACCCCGATGCCGCCCGGCATGGGTCGCGTGCGTCGATAGATCACGGCCGGCGCGGTGCCCAGTCCGGCATACGCTCCGACGACGGGATCCTCCCCGTTCAGGACGAGTGCGCCGTCCGGGTCCACGAGCTCGGCCAGGCGACGCTTGACCCGCCGGTAGGCCTCCACCGATCCATGCCGATCCAGGTGGTCCGCCGTGACGTTCGTGTACACCGCCACGGTCGTCCCGCGCGACAACGTGGGCAGCTGCAACTCGGAGAGCTCGTAGACGACCCGATGGTTCGTGGTCAGCTCGGGCAGGCGCTCCACGATCGGGATGCCCATGTTCCCGCCCAGTACGGCCGGGTGCGACGGGTCGGCAGCAAGCAGTGTCGCGATCAGCGCGGACGTCGTGGTCTTGCCCTTGGTTCCGGTCACCCCGATCGTCGGGGCCACGCACAGGCGCAGGAAGAGATCGGGCTCGGAGATCAAGGCCGGCGCCCGGCCCGGCGAGGCAGCGCGTGCGCCGACCAGGGCCTGGAGTTCGCCCCGCAGCCGTGGCTCCGTCGTGGGGTAGTCGGGGTTGATCGACGGCGACGTCGTCACGAGCACCGCGTCCGCCCAGGTCGTCGCGGGATCGACCTCCGGGCCGAGCTCCAGGCGGACCTGCCGACCGCCCAGGGCCGCGATGGCCTCCCCAAGCTCCGCGGCCGGGCGTCCGTCGTAGATCGTCACGCGCGCGCCGGCGTCGGCGAGGAAGCGCGCCAGCGCGACCCCGCTGCGGGCGAGACCGAGCACCGTGATCGGCTGGTCATGCAGAGCGCCGGCACGGACGGCGTCCATGGACAACGCGTCCGGGTCCAGGACGGCCGGCGTCGTCGGCCGATCCGGCACTGTGGGCGCGGCGATGGGATCGCTCACAGGAATCGTTCGGTCTGGGTGGCCAGGAAGAAGGTCACGCCGAGCAAGGCGGCCAGGATGCCGACGATCCAGAACCGGATCGTGATCTTCTCCTCGTCCCAGCCGCCGAGTTCGAAGTGGTGGTGCAGCGGGCTCATCCGGAACAGCCGGCGGCCGCCGGTCAACTTGAAGAACGCCACTTGCAGGATGACCGACCCAGTCTCCAGCACGAAGATGATCCCGATCAGGGGGAGGACCAGGATCTGGCCGGTGATCAACGCCGTGACGGCCAACGTGGCGCCCAGCGACAACGCCCCGGAGTCGCCGATGAAGATCTGGGCCGGGTGGACGTTGAACCACAGGAAGCCCAGGAGCGCCCCGATGATGAGCGCGCACAGCAGGGCCAGGTTGGTCTGTGTCGGCTGGTTGAGCAGGGCGATGATCATGAACGCCACGAAGGCGATGGCGACCGTGCCGCCGGACAGGCCATCCAGGCCATCGGTCAGGTTCACGCCGTTGGCCGCCGCCACGATGGCGAAGGCACCGAACAGGACGTACAACCAGGGCTCGATGGCAACCGCGCCCACGAACGGGACCGCGATGGCCGTGATCGCGTACGTCTGCTGGATCTGCCAGGCGGCCACAAAGGCCACGACGGTCAGCCAGATGAGCTTCTGGCGGGCCTTGATGCCCTCCCCTGTCCGGGCGTTGAGATAGTCGTCGAAGGCGCCCAGCAGCCCCACCCCCGCGAGCGCCGCCAACGGGGCGAACGTCGCCGCGTCCGGTTCGCGCAGGAAGAAGTAGATGCCCAGGACCACCACCACGATCAGCAGGCCGCCCATGGTCGGCGTGCCCTCCTTGACGTAGTGGGTCTCGGGGCCCTCCTGGCGGATTCGCTTGCTGAAGCCGAGCGCCTTCAACAGCCGAATGTACGAGGGCATCAGGATGACCACGAGGGCGAAAGAGAGGAGGAGGCCCTGGATCAACTCGACCGGGGGCATCAGGGAGCGACTTCCCCGAGTTCAACCCGCAGGCCATCCACCACGCGATCCAGCTCGATCCCGCGCGACGCCTTGACGAGCACGACGTCATCATCACGCAGCCGCGGGCGCAGGGCATCGAGCGCGGTCTCGGCATCGGCGACGTGAAGGACGCGGGCAGGATCAAGGCCTGCGCCAGTCGCGCCGGCGATGATCCCGCGCGCGGCATGACCGACGACGATCAGGAGTTCCACGACCGCCGCCGCGGCCTCGCCCACGGCACGGTGCCCGGCCTCGTGCTCCTGGCCCAGTTCCAGCATCTCGCCGAGCACGGCGACCCGGCGACCGGGGATGCCGGCCAACAAGTCCAGCGCGGCGAGGACGGAGCCTGGCGACGCGTTGTAGGTGTCATCGATGACCGTCGCGCCGCGCAGGCGCACGACCTCGGCCCGGTGTGGAGCGCCCCAGCCACCGGCGAGGCCGGCCGCGATGGCATCCAGCGGGACGGAAGCGGCGATGCCCACGGCCGCGGCGGCCAGGGCGTTGTGCACCGACAGCCGACCCAGGGTCGGGATGTGCACGGCCTGCTCGCCGATGGGCGTCCGAAGCCGGAAGTGCATCCCGGCCAGGCCGTCCGAAACGACGCCGTCGGCGCGCACGTCGGCCGTGTCCGCGAAGCCGTAGCGAAGGACGCGGGCGACGGTCCGTCCCTGCATCCGAGCGACGATGGGATCGTCCTCGTTGAGCACGGCCGTGCCGTTCCCCGGCAGGGCCTCCAGCAACTCGCCCTTGGCCCGCTCGACCGCTTCGAGTGAACCGATCCGCGACAGGTGGACCGGCTGGACGGCGGTGACCACGCCGATGGACGGGCGGCCGATCTCGGACAGATCGGCGATATCCCCGCCGCGATACATGCCCATCTCCAGAACCGCCGCACCATGCTCCGGGCCCAGGCGCAGGACGGTCAGGGGCAGGCCGATCTCATTGTTCTGATTGCCCTCGCTCCGAAGCGTCCGCCAGGTCGTCCCGAGGACGGCGGCGACCGCCTCCTTCGTGGAGGTCTTGGCGATGCTCCCCGTGATGCCCACCACCAGCGGATCGAACCGCCGGCGCCAGCCGGCGGCGATGGCGCCCAGCGCCGCCACGCCGTCCACCACTCTCATGACCGTGACATCGCCGAGTTCGCTGGCGTCGGCGGGCGGGCGAGTCACGATGCACGCGGTGGCACCGCGACGGATCGCATCTTGCAGGTGGGCGTGGCCATCCGTGCGCTCACCGGGGAGGGCCACGAAGAGGTTTCCCGGAACGATGGCGCGCGAGTCGACCGCGGCGCCCCGGCAGGGTCGGTCGGACCTGGCCAGAAGCCGGCCGCCGCTGAGGCGGGCCAGGTCGTCGGCCGTCAAGGCGGGCCCCACGAGCGCCGCGGGATCGCCGGGCGCCGGGGTCGACGAGTCGACGTCGGTCACGGATGCCAGTGTGGCATAGCCGCGGCTCACCGGTCGGTGTAGCCGGACGGGACCGGCGTGGGTCGTCCGGTCAGCAGGTCCGGCGTCGTGATGGCGTTGGTGGCGATCCGCCGGAACAGCTCGAAGGACATCACCGGCATCTCCAGTTGCCCGACCCGGGCGATGGTCGGCGTGCCCTCCTCGATGCGCACGGCCACGATGACATCCGGGACGCCCTGCTCACGCCCGATGTACCCGATGAACGAGTAGTTGAAGAGGTTGTTCTTCCAGCTTCCGCGCTCGCTGTCCCAGATCTGGGCCGTGCCGGTCTTGCCCCCGACGTGATACCCCTCGACGAGGGTCCGGTCCCGGTAGAACGGGACCTCCTGGATCACGTGATCGGCGAGGTCGAGGAGCTTCTTCGAGACCGCCGGCGGCACGACCCGACCCTTGTCCGCAACGGCCACGTCGGTCGGGCCGATGGACTTGACCACGTGCGGCTGGACCAGCGTGCCACCATTGAGCAGCGCGCCAAATGCGGTCGCGAGCTGGATCGGCGTGACGGCCACGCCCTGCCCGAACGCGGCGTTGGCGAGATCGATCTCGCGCCACGGCTGAAGTCCCGGATCTCGGACCAGGCCGGCCACCTCGCCCGCGACATCGATCCCGGTGGGCGCGCCGTAGCCGAGCTTCCGCCAGCCGTCGTAGAGCATCGCCGAGGATTCCTTGACCGATGAGCCGAGTTTGAGCGCGACCTTGGCCGCGACGACGTTGCGCGAGTACGCGATGCCATCCTCGAACGTGATCCAGCCCATCCCCTTGCGGTTGGCGTTGTCGATCTTGGTCCGCCCACCGTCGAGCTTGAGCGTCCCGATGTCCTTGATCATCGTCTTTGGCGTGACCGTTCCGGTCTCCAGCGCGACCTCCGCGGTCATCATCTTGAAGACCGACCCGGGCTCATACACGTTGCTGACCACGGGGTCGATGAACCGACCCGGCGCCGTCGCCGCGATCGCCCGGTAGTCGTTTGCGTCGTAGGAGGGGTACGTGGCCACCGCGTAGACCTCACCGGTGTACGGATCCATCACGACCGCCGACACGCTCTTGGCCTTGTCCGCGATGTACGCCGCGAGGAGCTCCTGCTCCAGGGAAAGCTGAAGCCCGGCATCGATGGTCAGGCGAAGGTCCTCACCGGCAACCCCGGGCTGCTCCGTCGTCGCCGTCTCGGGGCGGGTCCGCCCGTCAAGGTCACGTTGCGCGACGACGATGCGCGGCGATCCGGACAACGCCTCCTGGTAGTACTGCTCTACGCCGTACTGACCGACGCTCTCCTGGTTCACGAAGCCGAGCAGGTGCGCGGCCAGGCTCGACCCCGGGCCGCCACCCGTCTGCGGGTAGACCCGGATCGGTTCGGATTCGAGCGAGATACCCACGATCCGCCCGTCGCGAGCGGCGAGACGGATGCGTTCGCCGAGCGTGGGCTCCAGGCCGCGCGCCAGGATGACATAGGGCTTGCCGCTGTCCAGCTTCTCGCGCAGGGCCGTCTCGTCGACGGGACCGAGTGCCATGAGTCGGACCAGGACGGCTGCCGTCGCGTCTCGCCGGTCGGTCGGGATCTGGTCGGCGGCGGCCACCAGGCGCAGGCGCTCGACGGTCGTGGCCAGCAGGATGATGCCGGTGCGGTCGTAGATCTCGCCGCGGCGGCTGGGGACCTGGATGCGGGTGGTCGTCTGCGACATCGCCTTGCTCATCAGCTCATCGCCGCGCACGACCTGCCAGTACGCGGTCCGCGTCACGAGCGCGAGCGAGCCAATGAAGAAGACCGCCAACAGAAAGAGCAGGCGGCGGCGAGAGTCGGTTCGGCCCAGCATCGTTCGTCCCTGGGTCGATCAGCGAGCCGGCAGGATGATGGGCTCGCCCAGCTGTCCCAGCCCATCGTCGAGCGCGAGCTTGCGGATGGCAGGCTCGCGGCCCAGGCGGCTGAGGTCGGACGTCAGTTCCTGGAGTCGGCCATCCAGCCGCTCGCGCTCCAGTTGGAGCTGGCCGATGTCATAGCTCGTGGCCGAGACCCGGACTGACTGGGCGAGCGAGAAGAAGGCAAGCATGAAGGCGATGGCGATCCCGCCAAGGACCAGGCCGAGCTGGTTGGGACCACGTCGGGCGCGGACGGCCGCTCGGGCTCGGCGGCGCGGGAGCGTCGGCGCTTCAGCGACAGGGGTGGCCCGGGGCGCACGGGGCAGAGCGATCGTGCGTGGGCGAACGCCCTCGTAGACAGCCACGGATCAGTCGCCCAGGGCGTAGCGGAGGTGCGGCGTCGTCAGATCGCGAAACGCGAAGGGATCGCTCGACGGCGTGGCGCCCCATGCCTCGAGTTCGAAGGGGGCGGCGGCCTCGTGCTCCGGGGTCCGGTCGTGGCGCTCGCGCACCTCGTGCTGGCGGCGTCCGTAGGTCCTGCGGCGGCTGGATTGATGGCGCTTGCTCATCGAGGGCTCCTCCTTCCTGATCGGGTCTGTCCTGGTCGGAACTGGCGGCGGTCGCGTGGCGGTCAGCGCTGCGCGGCGAGGCGTTCAGCGTTCGGGGCTAGGCGGCGAGGCGTTCAGCGGCCCGCAAGCGGGCACTCCGGGCGCGCGGGTTGGCCTCGATCTCCGCGACGGACGGGGTCAGCGATGGTCTGGTCACCAGCCGGAGACGCGGGTTTCGACCGCATACGCAGATCGGAACCTCCGGCGGACAGACACAGCCGCGCCGCTCGCTGGCGAAGAAGCGCTTGACGATGCGGTCTTCCAGGGAGTGGTAGCTGAGGACGACGAGTCGGCCGCCCGGGCGCAGCAGATCGAGCGCCGCGGCCAGCCCTTCGTGAAGGGCGTCCAGCTCCTCGTTGACCGCGATACGCAGGGCCTGGAACACACGCGTCGCCGGATGCGTCCGGCGGGGCTGCCGCGGGTTGGGCGGAGCGACGCGCTCGATCAGGGCGGCGAGCTCCTCGGCTGTCGTCACGGGCGCCGTGCGTCGGGCATCGACGATCGCCCGTGCGATCCGGCCGGCCTTGGGCTCCTCGCCGTAGCGGCCAAAGAGCGCGGCCAGCTCTCGGCCATCAAGTGTCGCGAGCAATTCCGCGGCGGGGATGCCCCGGCGTGTGTCGAAGCGCATGTCCAGCGGCCCGCCGGCCCGGAAGCCGAAGCCCCGCTGCGTATCGGCGAGTTGGAAGCTGGACAGACCAAGATCGAAGAAGGCGCCGTCGACCTGGCCGAAGCCTGCGGCGGGCGCGATGTCCGCCAGTTCGCGGAAGTTCGCCTGGCGCAGGACCAGGCGATCCCCGAAGCGGGGCTGGAGGCGGCCGGCCACTCTGGCGATGGCCGCCCCGTCGGCGTCGAGACCGAGGAGGCGGCCATCAGGGTCGGTCGCCTCCAGGATCCGCTCGGTGTGCCCACCGCCGCCGAGGGTGGCGTCGATCTGGAGGCTTCCCGGGGCAGGCGCGAGCATCGACATGACCTCCTCCGCCAGCACCGGGATGTGCCCAACCTCCATCTCTCCTCCACCCTTCGACGATCGGATCCCGAGCGGATCCTGGAAGCGCATGTGGTACGAGCTAGATCCCCAGGCCTTCGAAGGCATGGGCCAGCTCCTGCGGGTCGTCGAGTTCCTGGCCGTAGGTCGCCCACGTGGCCGGGACCCAGATCTCCGCGTGATCTCGTGAACCGACCACGACCGCCTCGCTACCGAGATCGATCTGGTCGCGCAGGAAGGCCGGCAACAGCACGCGCCCTTGCCGGTCGAGTTCCACTTCCGCTGCGCCTGCGAACACGAAGCGCTGGAAGCGGCGAGCAGCGGGGTCGGTGATGGGCAGCGCGGCGACCTTGGTCGCGAGCTCGTCCCAGCCGGCCTGGGTATGGATGGCCAGGCAGGCGTCAAGCCAGCGTGAGACGACGGCTCCAGCGCCCAACTGGACGCGGAACTTGGCAGGGACGGCGATCCGTCCCTTGTCGTCCACCGTGTGCCGGTACTCGCCGGTGAACACCCGAAGGGGCTCCTTGGTGCTGATCCTGGCCCGGGTCTCGGGGGCGAGGGCTGGGGTCTACGTAGATTCCCCACTTCCCACCACTTTGGGCCACTCCGCTGCATTCTGCGGCCAGGAACGGCCCACGTCAATGCGCAAAATGGATCAGGTGGTGCGTGGGGACCGCCGGGGGGTCGCGGGCGGCGGCGTCCGGTGGGTCGTGTGTGGGGGCGGCGCGGGGGCGGCGGCGTCCGGTGGCGACGCGGGGGCGCCGGCGTCCGGTCGCCACGGAGCTTTGGCGGCGGGCGGGCGGCGGCGTCGGGCCCGTGCTCAGCGTGAGCAACCAAAAGGCGATGAATGAGCGTGCGCCGGACGCTCAGATCGCGTTCGGTGCCCAGCTGAGCAGTCGGCGTGTGCTCGTTCGTGCCGAAACGGTCACTCAGGCTGAGCGCCGGGGGCGGCGCGGGGGCGGCGCGGGGGCCGGACTAGCGAGTCGGGGGTGGGAGGCGAAGCTCCTGTCCGGCGCGCAGGCTCGTCGTGAGGGTCCACGGGTTGCCGTCGTAGATCGACTCGAGCGGCACGCCGAAGTAGTTCGCGATGCTGGCCAGGTTGTCGCCGCTGCGAACCCGGTAGATCCAGCAGTCGGGCGCGTCCGGGCATGCCGTCAGGAGTGCGTAGCGGTCGGACGTCGACGTCGGGCTGGATGTCGGCGCTGGACTCTGGGCGGCGGTCGGGGCCGGGCTTGCGGCCGGGGTGGGGCTTGGGTCGGCGGTCGGGGCGGTCGTCGGGGCGGGAGCGTCCGTCGGCGCTGGTGTTGCGGACGGCGCGACCGTGGCGGTCAGGCTCGGCTCTCCACTCACGACCACGGCGACGACCGATGCCGACGGCGACGACGTAGCGGCCGGGGTCAGCTCCAGGCCGCCGCGCGACATGACGAAGGCGACGGATGCGGAGAACGCCAGGACGAGGACGACCACCGAGCCGAAGATCGCCGGGCTGACAGAGCGACCGGACCGCAGGGATCGCGGCGGCAACTCGGCGACCGCGACCGCGCCACGCAGGTATCGCGGGCAATTGACGTGACCGGACGTCAGGCAGACGAGTTCCTGCTGGCGCAAGGACTGGGGCACGGGCTCTCGAAGGGCGGCGCACCGGTTCGCCGGATCCGGGGCCTCCACCGGGACCCCTGCACGCTCGTCATCGTCGACCGACCGGAGGAATGGGCAGACCCACTCGTTGGGCGAGCGACCGTCGATGACCGGCAGCCACGCCGCGCGATCGCCACTGGTCGAGCGGTCGGACGTCTCCGCCGGGGCGCGCTCGTGGGCGGTTCCGGCGCTTGGCCGGAACAGGGTCCCGGTCGTCGTTTCGGGATCGTTCGACCGACCACGTCGAGGGCGTCGTTCGGGGACGGGTCCGGGCTCGTCGGCCACGCGCGCTCCATCGGGTGGGTGGGGAACGGCGCGGAGTCTAGTACCTTTCGCGCCTTGCCGTACCAAGTATGCCGGTGCTAGGCTCGGCTGCCTGAGTCGGGTGGACGAACCGCTCGGCTCCCAGTACTCGAGGCTGACCTGCCGCGATGGCCCTGCCGCTCCCAGTGATCCCGCAACAGCCCAACGCCTACCACCTGGCGCCGCACCGGATCAAGCGCTGCACGTTTCGCCGCCTGATCGATGTGGAAGCTGGAAGCGACCGCGTCTACGACGTCGAGTGCCTCTATCCGGATCGCAAGATCCCGATCCCGCTGGGCGATCTCGAGTCGGCCACGCCGATCTGTAACTCGTGCACCGCACTCCACATCTTCCGGCCGGACGAGGACTGAGCGGAGCCTGCTCCCGCCCGCCCACCGGGCACGCGTCTGTAGGCGTTCGCTCAAGCGCTCGACCTCGTGGCGCTCTACGTCGTGATCAAGGCGTTCGAGGGCCACTCGGGCCCCGCCGATCGATCCCGCGTACGTGGGGCTCCATACAGCTCGCAAGCTCCGGTTGCGGCGTCCCACCTGGGTGACGCACAATCGCGCACATCCGGGGACTGGGAGCTGGACGGAGGGACGTCGAATATGACAGGATCCGCGAGCCCGGGCGCCGCCGGCGGCGTCGGCGCGATCGAGACACGCTCGATCGACTACGTGCCCGAGTCCGAGCGTCACGGCACGGTCTGGCAGCAGGGTCGGTTCTGGTTCCTCGGCAACTTTCAGTTCTTCACGATCTTCATCGGGTTCATCGGGCCGTCGATCGGCCTGACGATGCTCCAGACGATCGTGGCCGGGGCGCTCGGCATCGCGTTCGGGACCCTGTTCATGGCCTTCCACGCGGCCCAGGGCCCGCACCTCGGGCTGCCACAGATGATCCAGTCACGCGCCCAGCTCGGCTACCGCGGGGTGGTCGTTGCTCTGTTCGGGTCGTTCGTGACGTTCATGCTGTTCAACGTCGTCGACGTGATCCTTCTCGGCAGCGGACTCAACGGGATCTTCGGCTGGGATCCGCTGGCGGTCGCCGTGGGGACCACGGTCATCGCCGCTGCGCTCGCTATCTACGGGCACGATCTGCTCCACCGGGTCTTCCGGCTGCTCTTCTTCGTGGCGCTCCCGTTCTACGTGATCCTGACCGTGGCGATCGTCACCGGGAACGTAGCCGGCACGGAGGCGCCCGCCGGTGAGTTCGCCTGGGCGGCCTTCCTGGCCCAGTTCATCGCCGCCGCCGCCTACAACATCACCTACGCGCCGTACGTCTCCGACTACTCGCGCTACATGCCGCGCTCGACCCGGACGGCACCGATCGTCCTGGCGGTCTTCCTCGGGGCGGGCGGCTCCGCAGTCTGGCTGATCTCCATCGGGGCCTGGCTGGCGACGAACCTCGGCGCAACGGACGCGCTCGTGGCGCTTCGCGACGCGGGCGACCTGGTCTTCAGCGGTCTCGGATCGCTCCTCGCCATCCTGTCTGTCCTGGCCCTCGTCGCCACGATGGGGATCAACGCCTACAGCGCGATGCTCTCGACGGTCACCGCCATCGACTCCGTCATGCCGATCAAGGCGACCCGCACCCTGCGGATCGTGACGATCGTGGTGCTGGCGGTGGTCTGGGCCGCGGCCGCGCTCAGCTTCGGTGGCGACGCCGTCGGGGCGCTCTTCAACAGCCTCATCGTGATGCTCTACCTGATCGTCCCGTGGACGGCGATCAACCTGGTCGATTACTTTTTCGTCCGGCGCGGCCGCTACGCCATCACGAACCTGTTCACTCCGAGCGGGATCTACGGCAGCTGGGGCCAGCGCGGCCTGACCGCCTACGCGATCGGGCTGGTCTCGATGCTGCCGTTCATCGTCATCCCAGGAGTCGTCACGGCGCCGCTCGCCGAGCAACTCGGGGGTACGGATATCTCGGCCCCCGTCGGGCTGCTCGTATCGGCCGCGGCCTACTACGTCCTGACTCGCTCCCTTGATCTGGCGGCAGAAACGCCGGCCATCGAGGCCAGCGAACGGAGCATCGCGGAAACGATGCCATGAGCGATGCCGAGGCGGAAGTGGGCGCGGCGGCAGCGGCGCTCGTCGCCGCCTTCGGTGCCCACGATGTCGGTGGGTACTTCGGGGCGTTTGCCCCGGAAGCGACATTCCTCTTCCACACCACGCCGCGTCTGCTCGAGTCGAGGGCGGCGTATGAGGCGGAGTGGCGATCCTGGGAGGCCGACGGGTTCCGGGTCCTCGCCTGCCGGTCTCTCGAGCCAGAGACCCATCTGTTGACCGCCGATGTCGCGGTCTTCACCCATCGGGTCCGGACCCGGGTCCGGGATATCGACGGCGAGCACGACATGGCGGAACGGGAGACGATCGTGTTCCGTCGTGGAACGGACGGCCGCTGGCTCGGCGTCCACGAACATCTGTCGGCCGAGCCGTGAGCGAGGCCACGGACCGGAGGCCGGGACCCGGCGCAGGACCCGTGGGCCCGCCGGATGCGCTCGCCGTCCCGCGGTTCGCGGGTCCGGACACGTTCGCGCGGTTGCCCCGCCTCGAGGACGTCGGGTCGGCGGCGGTGGCGGTCGTGGGCGTCCCGTTCGACTCCGGGGTGTCATACCGGAGTGGCGCCCGCTTCGGCCCGTCGGGGATCCGTGCCGGATCGAAGCTCCTCCGACCGTACCACCCGGCCCTCGACGTCGAACCGTGGCGGATCCAGCAGGTCGCCGACGCCGGTGACATCGCCTGCAACCCGTTCGACATCATGGAGGCCGTCTCCGCGATCGAGGTCGCTGCGATCGATCTGATGACAAGGGTCGATCGCCTCGTGACCCTGGGCGGCGATCACACCATCGCCCTGCCACTCTTGCGGGCCATGCACAAACGCCATGGGCCGATCGCGCTCATCCACTTCGATGCCCACCTGGACACCTGGGACACCTACTTTGGTATGCCCTACACCCACGGCACCCCATTCCGCCGCGCGTTCGAGGAGGGGCTCCTTGCCGCCGACCGGTCGGTCCATGTCGGCATCCGAGGCCCGCTCTACTCGACCCAGGACCTGTCCCAGGATGCCGGCATGGGCTTCGCGATCATCTCGACCGCGGACATCGCTCGCCACGGGGTGGACCTCGCCATCTCGGGGATCCGCGAACGCGTCGGAGGCGGGCCGGTCTACCTCAGCGTCGACATCGACGTCCTCGACCCGGCCCACGCACCGGGGACCGGGACGCCCGAGCCAGGCGGGCTGACGACCCGGGAACTGCAGACGATCCTGCGCGGACTCGACGGCCTGGACCTAGTGGGTGGCGATGTCGTGGAGGTCGCCCCCGCCTACGACCACGCCGAATTGACGGCGCTGGCGGCGGCCAACGTCGCCTACGAATACCTCGGCCTGTTCGCCCGGGCCCGATCGCGGTAGGGCGAGTGGCCTCCGGCCCGTCCTCACCGATCCGGGCGGTGGCTGCGGCAGTCTCCGCCGGGCGAACCAGCGCCGTCGCGATGGTCGCGGAAGCGCTGGGCCGGATCGCCCGTTTCGACCCGGCGATCAACGCGGTCGTCGCGCTTCGTTCCGAGGCCGCGTATCGCGAGGCAGAGGCCGTCGACGTCGCCGTGGCGCGGGGCGAGCCGACGGGTCACCTGGCAGGCGTCCCGGTCCTGGTCAAGGACCTCGAGGACGTGGCCGGCATGCCCACGACCCAGGGGTCGCGGCTGTTCGCGGGCGCCCCTCCGGCCGTCGATGACAGCCTGATCCCCGCTCGCCTTCGGGCTGCCGGCGCGATCATCGTCGGCAAGTCCAACCTGCCCGAGTTCGCGACCGAGGGCTTCACCGACAATCTCCTGTTCGGGCCGACCCGGAACCCGTGGGCGCTTGCCCGTTCACCCGGTGGGTCCAGCGGTGGCTCGGCCGCGGCGGTGGCGGCCGGTCTCGTGCCGATCGCGACCGCCACCGACGGCGGCGGCTCCATCCGGATCCCGGCGGCGTTCTGCGGACTCGTCGGGCTGAAGCCGACCCACGGGGTCATCGGGCGCTACCCGCCCCACGACTGGATCGACTTCTCAACCTTCGGCCCGTTCGCCACGTCGGTCGCCGACCTTCGCCTCCTGCTCGACGTCGAGAGTGGTCCGGCGGCCGGCGACCCGACGGCTCGCCCACGCGGTTGGGCTCTGGATCCGACGCCACCGCCGACCCGCCTGTACGCCGCCCAGCGGACGAGCAACCTCGGCCCGCTGCCACCCGGCGTCGCTCGCTCGTTCGAGGACGCGGTCCGGGCGCTGGCCGATGTCCTGTCGCTGTCGGTGACGTGGCTCGAACCCCGCGACTTCTTCACGAACGGCGATCCGGACCTCGACTGGTTCACCTTGGCGACCGCCGAGCACGTTGCCGCGCTCGGTCGCCAGCGTCTCGTGTGCAACCTCGACCGTCTGCATCCGGCCACCCGAGCATTCATGGAGGTCGGCCTGGAGATCGGGATCGACGAGTACCTGTCGGCGCGCCGTCGCCGGTTCGGCTACGTCCGTCGCCTCGACGACCTCCTGGGTCGCTCGGACCTCCTGCTGACGCCGACGGTCGCCAGCGAGGGCTGGGATGCCGAGGGTCGCCTGACCGCTGAAGGCGAGCCCGGCATGCTCCCGCCCGAGGTCTACTCAACGGCTGTCCAGAACATGACCGGGCACCCCGCGATCTCGCTCCCGGCCGGACGCTCCGCGAATGGTGTCCCGTTCGGGCTGCAAGTCACGGCGCCGCGCCACGCGGACGATCTCCTGCTCGACGTGGCCCAAGCTTGGGAATCGGCCCATCCATGGCCGGAGGTGGCGCCTGGCTACGAGCCCTTCGGGTGTTCGGTCATCGCGGCGCCTTGACGACGTCGGGGGGGGTGGCACCCCGCTGGCGACCCGGGCCGACGAGGAGCGCCACGTCGATTCGTGCGCCCCATGGAACCCCGCCAAATGACCGCCCCCGGAGCCGTAGGCGCTGATTCTCGCGGATCGGGAGGGCAAGACCGTATCCCGAAGCGTGTCGGCTGACCCGCCTGAGCGTGGATTCCCGGCGTGTCACGCCTCCCGCTTGGTCAGGTCCGGGGATGGCCGCCTAACGCTCCCCGGGCGGGCTTTTGGCGGAGAAGCAAGGTCGTGACCTACCAGGCCCGACCGGCGACCGGCCGCGGGACGGCGATCGCCACAGATCGGGTAGCGTCAGCGAGGCGGTCTGTAAGCCGAGTTCTGTCCCGTCGCCGCGCCGAAGCGCGATGACGGAGATGGCCATCCATCTGTGGCCGCCGGTTGCCCGACGGCTCATGCGGCCGACCCGAGGACTGGGCAGCGCACCTCTCCCCCACTCCGGTTGCCCGGCGTGGGTTACGCCCTCCTATTTGGCCTTGCTCCGGGTGGAGTTTGCCGCGTTTCACTCCGCCATCCGACCCGAAGGCCGGGCGGCGGCATCGTCACTGTGGCACTGGTCCTCGTCTCACGACGGACGGGCGTTACCCGCCACCCTGCGCTGAGGAGCTCGGACTTTCCTCACGATGGCGGCAGGTCACCCCACCGACATCGCGCGACCATCCGACCGCCTCGCTGACACCGTCGAGTCTACCGCGTCGGCCGTCAGCGCCCGGGGGGTCGGCGAACCACCGAGGCCGGCCCGCCGGCATGGGCCCGATCGATGGCCTCGTTGGCGAGGGCGTCGGCCACGGAGTTCTGGGCTCTCGGCACATGCGCGGCCGACCACCGGGTGAGGCCGCCCAGCAGGGTCCGGCACGCTGCCCAGAGCGGTATCAGCTTCGCGTCCTTGACCCGCCATCGGCCGGACAGCTGCTCCACGATGAGCTTGGAGTCGAGCAGCAGGTGGACCTCCGTGGCGCCGAGTTCCCGGGCCAGTTCGAGCGCGCGCAGCGTGCCCGTGTACTCGGCCACGTTGTTCGTCTGGACGCCGAGATACTCGGAGATGGAGGCGTCCGGCGCGGCGCGGTGGTCACGGGCGTCGGAGCGCCGGAGGTCGTAGAGCGCGGCGCCCAGGGAAGCCGGTCCCGGATTGCCTCGCGCGGCGCCGTCAGTCCGAACGACGAACCGTTGCCGACCCGCCGGTGGGCGTGGCGAGTCGCCGTCGTTCGCGGGACCGGCTTCGGCCGAGTCCCCCAGGTCGCCGAACAGCGTGTCGCTCAGGGTCGCCGCCCGCCGATGGCCGAACTGACTTCGAGGATGGCCTGGGTGATGTGGATGCCGCGCGGGCATGCGTCGGTGCAGTTGAAGATCGTCCGACAGCGCCACACGCCGTCCGCATCGGACAGGAATTCCAGGCGCTCGTCGCCGCCGCCGTCGCGAGAGTCGAAGATGAACCGATGGGCGTTGACGATGGCCGCCGGACCGATATACGCCGGCTGGGCCCAGAACGACGGGCAGGACGAGGTGCAGGCGGCACACAGGATGCACTTGGTCGTGTCGTCGTAGCGGGCCCTGTCCTCCGGCGACTGGAGTCGCTCGCGCCCCGATGCGGGCACCTCGTCGTCGTTCATGAGGTACGGCTGGACACTCTTGAACTTGTCGAAGAAGCCGTCCATGTCGACGACGAGGTCCTTGATGACCGGGAGGCCGGGCAGCGGCGCCACGGTGATCCGACGGCGGCCGAGCTGCTCCACGCGCAGTTTGCAGGCCAGCCGGTTGCGTCCATTGATGAGCATCGCGTCCGAGCCGCACACGCCATGGGCGCACGAGCGCCGGAAGGTCAGCGAGCCGTCCTGCTCGTACTTGACCCGGTGCAGGAGGTCCAGGACCCGGTCCATCTTCGGGTCGCACTCGACGAGATAGGCCTCCCAGTGCGGCTTGTCGTCGCGCTCGGGGTCGTAGCGGAGGATGCGCAGATCGACCTGCATGGCGGCGCTCAGTACACCCGCGGCTTGGGTTCGAACTTGGTGATGGTGACCGGCTTGTAGGTGAGCCTGGGCCCGCCGACCGCCCTGGTCGCGAGGGTGTGGGTGAGGAACTGCGCATCGTCGCGCTCGGGGTAATCCTCGCGGGCGTGCGCGCCGCGGCTCTCCTTGCGCGCAAGGGCTGAGGCCACGGTCGTCTCGGCACAGTCGAGCAGGTATCCGAGCTCGCGCGCCTCAAGCAGGTCCGTGTTGAAGACCAGGCCCTTGTCCGTCACGCCCACCCTGGTGTAGCGCGCCCGCAGTTCCTGGACCCTGGTTCGGGCGGCCAACAACATCGCCTCGTCGCGAAAGACCCCGACGTTGTCCATCATCACATCGGCGAGCTTCTCGCGGATGCGGGGCACGGACTCCTGGCCGGTCGAGCCGCGCAGGCCCTCGATCTCGGCGCGCGCGGGCTCCTCGACGTCGTCCGCCACGGACGGCATGCCGACGCCCTTGATGTCCTCGATCATCTGGCGCCCGGCGCGCCGACCGAAAACGAGCAGGTCGACCAGCGAGTTCGTGCCCAGCCGGTTCGCCCCATGGACGGACACGCAGGCCGTCTCGCCGGCCGCGTACAAGCCGGGCACCACGGTCCCGGCCGCGTCCCGGGTGACCCTGGCCAGCACGTCGGTCGGGATGCCACCCATCGCGTAATGAGCCGTCGGCTGGATCGGGATGGGCTCGGTGATCGGCTCGATGCCCTGGTAGACCCGGACGAAGTCGGTGATGTCCGGAAGCTTCTCCTCGATGACCTTGCGGCCCAGGTGACGAACGTCGAGATAGACGAAGTCCTTGCCATCGATCCCTCGGCCGGCCCGGACCTCCTGGTAGATGGCCCGGCTGACCATGTCCCGAGGCGCGAGATCCTTCATGGTCGGGGCGTAGCGCTCCATGAACCGCTCGCCCTCCCCGTTGAGCAGGATCCCTCCCTCGCCACGGGCCGCCTCCGAGAGCAGGATGCCGATGCCCACGATCCCGGTCGGATGGAACTGGTAGAACTCCATGTCCTGCATCGGGATGCCGTGACGGTAGGCCAGGGCCACGCCGTCGCCGGTCAGTGACCAGGCGTTGGAGGTGATCCGGAACATCCGTCCGAATCCGCCAGTGGCCAGCATCACGGCCTTGGCCGCGATGGTGTGCAGCGACCCGTCCGCGATCCGGTAGGCGACCACACCGGCCGCCCGACCACCATCGCCAAGGTCACCGCCTTCCGAGAGCAGGTCCACGACGTGGTACTCGTCGTAGAACTTGACCCCGTGCTTGATGGCCTGCTGGTAGAGGGTCTGCAGGATCATGTGCCCGGTCCGGTCGGCGGCAAAGCACGACCGGCGAACGGGGCCCTCTCCGTAATTCCGGGTGTGGCCGCCGAAGCGGCGCTGATCGATCTTGCCTTCCGCCGTCCGATTGAAGGGCAGACCCATGTGCTCGAGCTCGACGACGGTCTCGATGGCCTCGCGGGCGAGGATCTCCGCCGCATCCTGATCGACCAGGTAGTCGCCGCCCTTGATCGTGTCGTACATGTGCCACTCCCAGTGGTCCTCCTCGAGGTTGCCGAGAGCGGCACACACGCCCCCCTGGGCGGCACCGGTATGCGAACGGGTGGGATAGAGCTTGGTCAGGACAGCGGCGTCGACCCCGGCCTTGGCCAGTTCGACGGCGGCCCACAGCCCGGCCCCACCGGCCCCGACGATCAGCGCATCGTGCTGGATTCGCATCAGCCGGCCGGGACCACATTGGGCAGGGTCACCACGACGTACGTGCCGATCAGGAACAGGAACAGGGCCAGGCCGTACAGCCCATAGCGGAGCACGGCCGCCGGCCGCCCACCCGCCAGGTCGCCGATGACCACGCGCATGCCCATGAAGGCATGGAAGAGCACGAGCGTCAGCATCGACCAGTCGAACACGCGCCAGAACGTGCTGCTCCAGCGGACCTCGGCGATCCACGCGGCCGTCTGCTCGGACGGGTCGTACAGGACGTGCAGGATCAGGTAGTGGGTCAGCACCAGCACGAACAGCGCGATTCCGGACAGGCGCATGCCGTACCAGACCGCGGTCTCGAACCGGTCGCCCTGCGGCTTGACCCGCCCGGAGCGTCCGTATCGCCCGCTCACTTCGGCCACCAGCCCATCGACCGCGCGAACTGGCCGAAGATGACCCACGTGACCGGGATGCCGACGATCGCGAAGAGCACCCAGTTCAGGTACCAGAGCTGCCGGTGGAAGCGAGTCAGGCGCGGCCAGAAGTCCAGGATGATGATCCGCAGCCCGTTGAGGGCGTGATACAGGACCGCCGCACCCAGCAGCCATTCCGCGACGATGCCGGGTGGCGTGGCATAGATGAACAGGAGGCTGTCGTAGACGTCCGGCGCGACGCCCACCAGGAAGATGTCAACGACGTGGAGGACGACGAACAGCCAGATGGCCACCCCGGAGATGCGATGGAATGCCCAGGCGAGCATCCCCTCCCCACCCCGATAGCGAACCAGCATGAAACCTCCGATATCGTCGCTGGGCCAGCCGGCTCGAACGGTCAGGCGGTCGTGGTCGGCGCGGCAGCGGTGCTCGAACCCGCCCCCAGCCGCTGGATGATGGCGTCGGCGAACTCGCTCGTGCCCGTGGAGCCGCCCAGGTCGTAGGTCGTGGCCTGCCCCTCCGCAATGACGTCGCGGACGGCGTTCTCGACGCCGGTCGCCGCGTCCGGATGGCCCAGGTGCCGGAGCATCAACGCGCCAGAGAGGATCAGGGCGGTCGGGTTGGCCTTGTTCATGCCCGCGTACTTGGGCGCGGAATCATGGACGGGCTCGCCGGAGGCATCGAGGACGCGACGGGCCGCCTCGGCGAACTCCGGGCCGATGCCGTCGCCGGGGATCAGGGTGACTCGATGGGCCATGCTTCGATTGTAGCGGTGCCGGCGCGAGGGGCGCCGGACCTGGCATGGTGGTCCGTGGATGACGCTCCCGTCACGGCCTCCGCGGGCCGATCGGCCCGCCAGCGCCTACCGCGGGCTTACCGGCGGCTCCGGTACCATCCGGGTATCCGGTCTGGCCCGACCCGCCCGACGGTCCCTGCGAAGCGGAGCTGCCGCCACCGTGATGTCAGCATGAAACTCCAGGAAGCCGACGCCAAGTCGTTGCTCGTCGCCCAGGGTCTGCCGGTCCCCCCGTGGGAGGTGGCGCACACGGCGGAGGAAGCGAGGCAGGCCGCTGAGGGGTTCTTCAGCGCCGGAGCGCAACAGGTCGTCATCAAGGCCCAGGTCCTTGTCGGCGGCCGTGGCAAGGCCGGCGGCGTGAAGCTCGCGGGGTTCCCGGAGCAGGCTGAACTGATCGCCGGCTCCATCATCGGGATGGATATCAAGGGCATGACCGTGCGCAAGGTCCTGGTCGGACCGGCGGCGGACATCGTCAAGGAGTTCTACCTTGCCGCCGTCCTGGATCGCGCCGAGCGCGGGATCCTGCTGATGGGATCGGCAGAGGGCGGCGTGGAGATCGAGTCGGTCGCCGTGACCAACCCGGAGGCGATCATCCGACGACACGCCGACCCAAACCTTGGACTGCTGGACTTTCAGGCCCGTGACCTGGCGTTCGCCATGGGACTGGGCGCACACCTCAAGGCGGCCGTGGCCATCGCGAAGGGCCTGGTCACGACCATGAAGGCCTACGACGCGGACCTCGTGGAGATCAACCCGCTGGCCATCATCCGCGAGACCGGACCGGACGGCGCGACGGCCGAAAAGCTCGTCTGCCTGGATGCCAAGATCACCCTGGACGACTCCGCGATCGCCCGTCATCCCGGCCTGGAGGACCTGCGCGACGAAGATGAGGAGGCGCCCGAGGACAAGCAGGCCCGGGAAGCTGGCCTGACCTTCATCAAGCTCGACGGGACGATCGGCTGCATGGTCAACGGGGCCGGTCTCGCGATGACCACCATGGACCTGGTCAAGCGAGCCGGTGGCGAACCGGCCAACTTCCTGGACATCGGTGGGGGGGCTCGCTCCGACAAGGTGGCGGAGGCGATGCGCCTGATCCTGTCCGATCCCAAGGTCAACGCGATCCTGGTGAATATCTTCGGCGGGATCACTCGAGGCGACGAGGTCGCCCGTGGACTCATCGAGGCGCGCAGCCAGCAGGCTCGGGACGTGCCGATGGTGGTCCGGATCGTGGGCACCAACGCCGCGGAGGCTGCGGCACTCCTGGCTGAGGCCCATTTCGAGACGGCCGGGTCGCTGGATGAAGCGGCCGCCAAGGCCGTGGAAGCCTCCCGTGCCGCCGGGGCCGCCGGGACCGCCGGGACCGCCGCGTGAGCATCCTTGTCGGGCGCGATACGCGGCTCGTGGTCCAGGGCATCACCGGCCGCGAGGGCGCCTTCCACGCCGGCGC
>Ga0163144_10004439_pt1 | contig 31569 bp, 31 predicted proteins | sample OliLak19BULKMAT1_FD_123175 | JGI IMG/M metagenome (GOLD analysis project Ga0163144, IMG submission 123175) | Freshwater microbial mat bacterial communities from Lake Vanda, McMurdo Dry Valleys, Antarctica - Oligotrophic Lake LV.19.BULKMAT1 | ecosystem: Environmental > Aquatic > Freshwater >... | reverse complement strand
TTGGGGCGCCGTTTTTAGCCACCGAGAACACCGAAGAAAGAACGGGAGATTCCACGGGCGAGCGCTGCAATATCCCACCATGGGAAACGCTTGGCTTCATCAATCTCAATTTTCTCGGTGTTCTCAATGGCTAATCCCAAGCTCACCGGCTACAGCAGCCGTTCGAGAACATGTTCCTGGTTGACGATCGGCACGACCGCCGCGCGCAGCACGTCGGCGGCCAGGCTGGTGCTGGCGTAAAGGCACAGCACCGCTGCGAACACGCGGCGTGTCACGGCGTGTCCTTCTTCGCGCGCGACGCGGGTTTGGCGAGCTTCGCGACGGTGGCGATCTGCTTCAGTTCGACCAGCCTGCCGGACGCTCGCGTGTCGCAACCCGGCACTTCCGACAGCGCGCGCTTGTAGGCCTGTGAACCGAGCAGGCGCTGCACGAGCGCGTAGGGCTTGCGGTGGATATCCTCGCGCGACAGCACCAGGAAATACTTCTCACTGAGTTCGCGATGGAAGTGCAGTCCAAAGCGCTCGGCCGCCGCCCGCGTGCCGAACGCGGCGTCCGCTTCGCTGGCAGCGACGATCGCGGCCACCGCGAGATGGGTGTATTCCTCGTGGTGGTAACCGATGATCGCCGCCGGCTTCAGCGCGGCATCGGCCAGCAGCAGGTCGAACACCAGCCGGCTGCCGGCACCGGGCTGACGATTGACGAAGCGCAGCCGCTGCTTCGCGATGGCGCGTACCCCGTTGACGCTGGTGCCCTGCTTCATCATGAAGCCGAGCTCGCGCGTTTCGACCTGCAGCAGGACATCGCGCTTCGCGTCGAAGCGCGGTTGAAAGCGGCGCCACAGCCGGGTGCCCAGGATGCCCTCGGGCAGATGGAAGCCGGCGATTCGACAAGCCCCGGCAGCATAGCGTTCGAGGCTCTGCTCGCTGCCAAGGAGTTGCAGATCGACCTCGACATCCTCCTTGCGCAGCAGCTCAGCCAGTGTCGTGACGCCGAGCCCATGGCTGGCGGCAATCGTCAGCGCGCCCTCTTCCTGCTGCCGCGTTAACGACTCGAGACCGCGCTTGGCATAGGCAGCCGCGTCTTCGAGCGCTGCGTTCGCACGTTCGTTGGTTTTGTGCCAGGTCTCGCGGAGCGTCTCGCCGGCATTCGTCAACACCGCGCCGCGGCCGCGCACCAGCGCGACCAGCGTGTGCCCGAAATACTGCTCCCAGTACTTCAGCACGCCCCACGCGTGACGGTAGGACAAGCGTGCCGCTTTTGCCGCATAACGCAGGTTGCCGCCGGTCGCGATGCCGTCGAGCAACTGGAGCAACTCCGGATTCAATGGCTCTCGGTGCTTGCCGACGAGGGTCCAGGCGAGGTGCAGTTCTATGTTCATGTCGACTCCATGAGGTTCACTCGGCAGTCTCGGGGAATGACAGCATGGGGAACAGCTTACAGGCTGCAAATTGCATCTTTAAGCGAGGCTTTTCCTGGGCTTGAAGGATGGCATACGGGGCGCAACTCGGCCGGCAAAAAATGCACAGGCCCATCATGCCGACGGACTTGATCTCCAGAATCAAACCGACATTCGGCGCAGGTTCTTAGCTGTATTGCGATGGTGCGCTCGGCGGCGTAATCAACATCATCATGCGCCGCGGTGAGGGCCCGGCAACGGCCGAGTTCAGCACTGAAGCCGGTGAGTTCGACGTACGGCGCTATCAGGGCAGTTTTGCGAGTAGCAACAATGCCTCCATCAAATCGCTAGCGCTGTGCGCATTTGCGTCGACGCGTCGAGCCGTCACAACCAGCCCTGCCGCTTGAAGAACAGATAGGGCACGATGGCCGACGCGACCATCAGCCCCAGTGCGCCCGGGTAACCGAAATGCCAGCCGAGCTCGGGCATGAACTCGAAATTCATGCCGTAGATGCTCGCCACCAGGGTCGGCGGCAGGAAGACCACGGCGGCCACCGAGAAGATTTTGATGATGCCGTTCTGCTCGATGTTCACCATGCCGAGAATGGCCGCGAGTTCAAAGCTGATGTTGTTGGCGAGGAATCCCGTGTGGTCGATTAGCGACTGCGCGTCACGCAACACAATCACCGCGCGCGCCAGGGTGGTGGTATGCAGTTCGAAGCGCAGTTCGGGCCGGCCCAGGAAGCCCAGCAGGCGGCTCATGCTGCTCAGGCTCACCCGCGCCTTGGCGACCAGGATCTGGTCGCGCTCCAGTTGTCGCAGCATCTGGGCGTAATCGAGCCGCTTGCGCCGCCCCTGGACTTCGGGCGCGAGCACCGCGTGCACCATATTGTCCAGATCGGTGCTGACCGCCGAGATGTTATCGCCGACCCGCTCAATCAGCGCCTCGATAAGCCCCAGCAGCGCGTGTTCGGCATTGTCGCAGACCAGTGGGTCGCGCTCCGCGCGGCTGGCGAACAGGCGCAGCGCCTTCGGCGACGCATACCGCACGGTCACCAGACAGTGCCGGGTCAGCACGAAGCTGATATCGTCGGCCCGCGGGTACTCCGAGTCGGACTGCACCATCACGCTCGCCGTCAGGTAGAGCGCGCCGTTCTCGGCGTACAGGCGGCGCGAATCCTCCATTTCGCGCATTTCCTCGCGCGTCGGCAGTTCAGCGCCGATCAGGGCTTCGACGTGATGCTCCTCGTCGGTCGTCGGCTCGAGCAGATCGACCCAGGTCGCCGACTTCAGTCGGTCGGTCGGGATGAAACCCGTGCAGGACAGCAGTTTGTCTTCAACCAGACTGTAAGTAGTGATCATCGTGGCTCCTCTGCCATATCGCCGCTCGACGCGGGGGATGCGGCCCGCAGGCGGCGCGCGCCATCCTGAACGGCCCGCGCAGCGCCGGCAACCGGCGGATGCACGCCGCCCTCAAGCTTGCGGCCGCGCAGGCCGCCAACGGGCCATGACTCCGCGCCAACAGCCTGTTCCATGAAGCCACGTTTTCGCGCCGCGCTCACGCTGCTGCTCACCCTGGTATGGTGCGGGGCGCACGCGGCCGCCACCGACGTGCGCGTACTGATCGATGTCTCGGGCAGCATGCAAAAGACCGACCCCGGCAATTTGCGCGTGCCCGCCCTGAAACTGCTCGCCGAACTGCTGCCGGAAGGCGCCAGGGCCGGCGTGTGGCTGTTTGATCAGGGCGTGATCCCGTTGCTTCCGCCGGCGGACGTCACCGCCGCCTGGAAACAGCAGGCGCGAGGCAGCGTACAGCGCATCCACTCCCGCGGCCTGTTCACCAACATCGAAGCGGCCCTGGCTGCCGCCAGCGCCGACTGGCCGAACGGCCCTCCGCCGGATGGCGATGAGCGTCATATCGTGCTGCTGACCGACGGCGTGGTGGATGTCGCGAAGGATCCTGCCGTCAGTGCCGCCTCTCGCCAGCGCGTGCTCGGCGAGATGCTGCAGGCACTGAAAGACAAGGCGGTCCACGTGCATACCGTCGCCCTGTCGGCCGATGTCGATCGCGCCCTGCTCGAAACACTGGCCAACGCGACCGGTGGCTGGCGTGAGGACGCCCCGACCGCCGAGGCGCTGCAACGCGCTTTCCTGCACATGTTCGAGCAGGCTGCGGCGCCCGACACGGTGCCGCTGAAGGGCAACAGCTTTCAGATCGATGCGAGCGTGCGCGAACTGACGCTGCTCGTGTTTCGAAGTGCGGACAACACTGAAGCCCTGACGCTGACCGGCCCGGACCGAATCGTGCTGAGCGCTGACAGCCCCGGCGAGCACAGCCGCTGGCAGGCAGAGGAAGGCTATGGCCTCGTGACCATCGAAGCGCCGCAGCCGGGCAAATGGACCTTCAGCGGCAACGAAGATCCGGACAACCGGGCGCTGATCGTCACCGATCTGGACCTGAAACTGGCTGAGATGCCGGCGAGCGCGCTGCCGGGCGAAAGCATTGCCCTCACCGCGCAATTACTCGAACACGGCCAGCCCATCGAGCGCGAAGACTTTCTGCAACTGACGCGGGCGAGTGTCGCCTTCATCGGCAAGAACGGCACCGGTGACCTGCAGGATCTGCCGCGCGACGTGGCCGCGCAACGCTTTCGCGGAAGCTCCGCTCCCACGCTGCCGCCCGGCGCGTATGAGGTGATCGTGCGCGCCGAAAGCGCCACCTTTGAGCGTGAGGTCAGGCGTCGCCTGCGCATCTACAAGTCGCCGCTTGCGCTAAAGGCGATCGGGCGCCCCGCCAAGGGCCAGACCGGGGCCTTGATTCGCCTCGGCATCGCTGCCAATCCGAAGCTCGTCGACCCGGCGACGGTCAGCGGCTACGTGCTGACAACCGATCCGGTCGGCAACCGCAACGCCGTTGAACTGCCGCCCCTGACCGAGGGCAAGGCCATTCTCGATATTCCAGCCACGCTCGGCGGTGACTATGAACTGGCGGTGACCGTCCTCGTGGAATCCCGGGCCGGTCGCAGTCTGCGTCTGCAGCCGGACAGCCTGGCGGTGAGCGTCGAGGGCCCACCCGCGGCAGCCGCAGCGCCGCCTCCGCCGCCTGCGCCCCTTCCGCCGCCGGCCATCGGGTATGCGAAAGTCGCTGCCGTGGTCGGCGCCGGCAATTTCGCGCTCGGTGCGGTCCTCGGCCCGCTGTGGTTCGCGCTGCGTCGGCGTGGTCTCCCGACCAAAGGGGTGTCTCTGTGATCACCACCCCCCTCGAACTTGCGCTGTTGGTGCTGAGCGTCGAATTCGCGCTGCTCAGCGCCGGGCTGTGCTTCGTGCTGCTGCACGGCGGCAAGCGCCAGGAACAGAGCAGCATGGCCAGTGTAAGTTCGCTGGTGACGAGCGTCGAACAGGCGCACTCACCGCGACGCGAAGCCCTGCTGACGGTATTGCGCGAAACCTATCGCTTCGACGACGACAAGGCGGAGAAGGTCGTCTCTGATTTCATCGAGCGTGAACATGCGTTCTACAACGCGCTGATTGGGGTGCACCTGGGCCGTGGCGGCAAGACGCTGGCGGACGTGCCGGCCGAAGTCACGCGCCTCGTGGCGCCGTGGCTGCGACTCACGCCGAAGCCCGTCATCGATGACAGCGAGGTCGAAGCGCTGCAGACCCAGAACCAGACGCTGACGCATCAACTCGCCGAAACCAAAGACGTGCTCGACGAACTGATGAATGAGTACAACGCCGCCTTCCTGCGCGGCCGGACACAGCCGATGGTGGATCTGGACACCGGAGAAGCGCCGCAAGACCTGTCACCCGACTCGACGCTGGCTGATGAATCGCCGCTCGACGACCATCCGCCGTCGCTGGGCGACGTGCCGGACGATGAACTGCTGAGCATGGATGACGACATTGCTGATGTCGTTGCCGCGCCCGCTGAGGCGGCGGGGGACGAGGACGGCTTCGGGCTGAATGTGATCGATCTCGACGACGACGACGATCCGGCACTGGCCGGCGAGCCGGAGCCGCTGTCGCAGAGCGATCTCGATGCGTTGATGGACAATCTCGGACTCGACACGCCCGCCGCGTCGTCGAAGCCCGTCCCGGCCTGAGGCGCGCCCGATGTCTGCGGTCAACGACCCTGTGCCGGACAATATCAGCACACATCTGCTCGCCGCACGCTACGCGCATCTCGATCTGTTCGTGGGTGTGGATTTTGACCGCATCGCGATGCTGATTGCTGGCTGTCCGCTGATCGAGGTCGAGCCCGGGCAGGTCGTGCTCGAGGAAGGTGACGCGAACCGCACGATTTACCAGATCGTCAGCGGCCGCATGCGCATTGCACTCGACGGCTTCGACGGCATCCCGCTGATGACGCTGGAAGCCGGCGCCTGCTTCGGCGAACTGTCAATCCTCAGCCAACTGAACGTGGCGGCGAATGTCGTTGCGCTTGAATACACGCAACTGCTCGCCCTCCCCGACGACACCCTGTGGGCCCTGATTCGCGAGAACCACCGCTTCGCGACCAATCTGCTCGACGTGCTGTCGGGCCGCCTGCGCGTCACCAACGAGCGGCTCCGCGACAGCCTGCATGCCCAGCAGCAGTATGCGCGCGCCGCGCGTCTCGACCCGTTGACGGGACTGTACAACCGCCGCTGGCTTGACGAAGTACTGGCGCGGGAGTTCCGCCGCTGCACGCGTGAACAACGACCGCTGTCGTTCATGATGATCGACCTCGATCTGTTCAAACGCATCAACGACCTGCACGGGCATCTGATCGGTGACGAGACCCTGCGCATCCTCGCCTCCAGGCTGCGCAATGCGATGTCCTCGCGTGGGGTGGCTGCGCGTTTCGGCGGCGAGGAGTTCGCGGTACTGCTCGCCGACACTGATATGACGAGCGCGCTCGAGATCGCCGAAAACTTCCGCGCGTCAGTGCACGACAACCCGATAGCGACGTCGCTGGGGCCGGTCCCGATAACCGTGTCGATCGGCATCAGCGAGCGCGCCGACTGCCAGTCGCCACGCAACCTGATGCAACGCGCAGATACCGCGCTGTACCAGGCGAAGAAGCTCGGCCGCAATTGCGTCGCGACGACCCACGACACACCGCCTGCCTGATTGCCGCGGTGCAGGGCTTGTAACGCGGCACCGGGCTCAAATGCTGAGTCGAACGTCAATGCCGCTGTGGCGTCATCGCCCCGGCCGACGGTATACGTCGTGCCGGTGCTACGCGTTGGCGGCCGCTACGGCCAGGCTACACAATGGGGGCGCCGGCTTTTTGCGCGTGGTCCTGACGCCCTGGCGTGGTCCGGATGCAGCGCGGGCGACCGCCGGGCTGCAAAACGCTTGATGCCTTCCCCGGTGTTCGGTGGCAAGCCGGAAGTGGGTGACCGGGTACTGGCGTCAACCGCGCGCGATTGACGCCGGCACGCGAAACAACACGAGCGCCGCGCCGATCGACAGCATCAGGGCGAGCGCATAAACGCCGAGATCGGTGCTGCCGGTGGTTTCGCGGATCCAGCCGATCAGATACGGGCTCGCGAAGCCCGACAGATTGCCAAAGGAATTGATGAAGGCGATCCCGCTCGCCGCCGCCGCGCCCGTCAGAAAGGCCGTCGCGAGACTCCAGCACAGTGGAATGGCCGACAGCAATCCGCAGGTGCCCACCGACAGCGCCATCACCGCCAGCACCGGATGCCCCGCCAGGGGCACGGAGGCCGCCAGCCCGGCCGCCCCGATCAGCGCCGGCACGGCGATGTGATAGCGGCGTTCGCGTCGACGATCGGCGCTGAGGCCGACGGCCGTCATGCACAGCGCGGCGGCTGTCCATGGAATCGCGCTGACGAACCCGATCGTGACCAGGTCCTCGACCCCGAGCCCGCGAACGATCGTCGGCAACCAGAAATTGATGCCGTAGAGCCCGCTGACGAGACAGAAGTAGATCATCGAGATCAGCCATACCCGCGGGTCGCGCATGCACGCCAGCGCGCCGTGCTGCGTCTTGTGGGCATTGTCGGCGGCGATGTTCGCGGCCAGATGGGCGCGCTCGGCGTCGTTCAGCCAGCGCGCATCACTGATGCGGTCGTCGAGATAAAACCAGGTGCAGATGCCCAGCGCGACCGCCGGCAGGCCTTCGAGCAGGAACAGCCACTGCCAGCCATGCCAGGCGTTCACGCCATCGAAGTGCTGCATGATCCAGCCCGAGAGCGGGTTGCCGATGACGCCGGAGATCGCCACCGCGGTGACGAACAGCGCCGTGACGCGCCCGCGCCGTGCGGCCGGATACCACCACGTCAGATAGAGCACGACGCCGGGGAAAAAGCCGGCTTCGGCAACGCCGAGCAGAAAACGCAGCACGTAGAAACTCGTGGGCGTCGTGACCACCATCATCAGCGATGACAGCAGCCCCCAGGTCACCATGATGCGGGCCAGTGCCCGACGCGCGCCGATGCGATGCAACAGCAGATTGCTCGGGACTTCGAACAGGAAATAGCCCAGGAAGAAAATGCCGGCGCCCAGCCCATAGACCGTTTCGCTGAACTGCAGATCGGCGGCCATCGTGAGCTTCGCGAAGCCGACGTTCACGCGATCGAGATAAGCCGCGACATAGCACACGAACAGGAAGGGCACGAAGCGCCAGGTGACCTTTGCATACAGCGCATCTTCGTCGAGGCGCGCCAGTGCCGCGGCATTGCTGAGCGGCGTGTCTGCGTTCAATGAAAGCTCACGGGCAGACGACCCAACACCCGAAAAAACGAATTCGACCAGGCGAGCCCATCAACCTCGAGACGCGGCGCGGCGGCGCGGCGGCAGAACTCCCCGAGTGCCGCACGGCCCTCCATGCGCGCAAGCTGGTGGCCCAGACAGAAATGCGCACCGCCGCCGAAGGACACATGACCGACATCCTCGCGGCCCACGTCGAAGCGATCTGGCGCTGCGAAGCGCGCCGGATCCCGATTGGCCGCGCCGAGCATCACCCAGATCACGGCGTCCGCCGGCAACTCGCACCCCCCGATCACATGCGCTTCGCGCAGGATGCGCCAGTTGAAGACCACGGGGGTGTCATAGCGCAGACATTCCTCGACCGCGTTGTCGACGAGCGCCGGCTCCGCGCGCACGCGCGCCGCCTCAGCCGGATGCTCGAGCAGCGCGCGAATGCCGTTGCCGATGAGCCCGATCGTCGTCTCGTAACCCGCGACGAGCAGCCCCACGGCCTGCACCACGAGTTCACCTTCGCGCAGACGCTCGCCGTCTTCCTCGGCCCGAATCAGTTCGGACAGCAGATCCTCGCCCGGCTGACGCCGCCGTTCGCGCACCAGCGCTTCGAAATAGTCGGCCAGCGAAGCGCCGGCGGCGCGGATCGCCGCCTGCTCGTCCGGTGGTAGATACCGGGCCCAGAACGCGCGCGTGCGCAGACCGGCCCATTCGGTGAACAGCAGCCGGTCGGCGTCGGGGATCCCCATGATGCGGCAAGTCATTCGGCTCGGGACGTACAGCGCGAGATCTTCGATGATGTCCATGCCGCCGTTGGCGAGCCCGCGGTCCAGCGCCTCAGTCACCGCGCCTCTGATTTCCTGCTCCATGCGCGCAACGGCGCGGCCGGTGAAGGCCTTGATCACGAGGCGACGCAGGCGCAGATGTTCCTCGCCGTCCTTGTTCAGCATGAACTCGTGAAAGTCACCGCGACGATCGAGCGGATCGAAGTTCGGTGACGTGCCGTCGCGCAGCGTCTGGCGGGTGGGTGCATGCTTCAGCGTATAGGCGACATCGTCGAAGCGTGTAACGCGCCAGATCCCGAGCGGCGTCAGGTTCACCGGATCGCGTTCGCGCAGTTGCGCGAGCGCCGGATACGGATCGGCGCGGAACGCCGGCGACAGCGGATTCGCGCCACCCCAATCCTCATCCGTGAGCGCGGCCATCTGTTCTAGCGTCAAACTCATCTGCTACCTCCACAATGCTGCGCGTGCGTAGAAGCCGCGACGGGTGCGGCCGGTGGCGGCACGCTACACGCCGCCACCGGCTGCCGGCAACAGGCAGCCGTTCACCCGTTTTCTCAGCGGTCCGCCAACACGTCGATGGACACCGCCAGACGGGAAGTTGAATCGAGCCACCGCGAACATGGAGAAACGAGCGCAAGGCGTGGGTTCGGAGCGGGACATGCGGCCGGATATTCCTCAGACGTAACCGGCGCCGCGCGCGACCGGAAACCGTGACAGCAGGCGTTCATCAACAGCGACCCCGAGCCCGTTGCCAGCGGGTGGCCGCATCCGTCCGTCGGCGTCGAGTTCGACCACCGGTGAGCACAGCGCAGTGCGCAGTGGGTTGTGCCGCGAATAATCGGCCTCGACGTAACCGGCATTCGGAATCGAGGCGAGGAAGTGCAGCGTCGCGGCGACATTGAGCCCGGTCACCGAGGTATGCGGATGAATCAGGATGCCACGCGCGTCCGCCGCCTGTGCGATACGCAACGCTTCGGTGAGACCGCCGCACTTCGAGAGATCGGGCTGCCAGACGGTGACGACATCGTCATCGGCCAGGCGCTCGAAGTCGAAGCGCAGGTAATGATTCTCGCCGGCGGCAAGCGGGAGTTCGTCGCTTTTGCCGAGCGCGAGATAGGCGCGGTGGTCGTGCGCCGGAAACGGCTCCTCGAGCCAGCCGACGGCGAGCGCCTCGAAAGCGCTGCGCGCCCGACGGGCATCCGCGAGCGTGTAGGCACAGTTGGCATCAACAAGAATATCCAGGGTCCGACCGCAGGCCTCGCGGACCGCACGCACGCGTGCCACGTCCGTGTCGACATCGAGCCCCACGCGCAGCTTCAGCGCGCGATAGCCGGCCGCTTGCGCCGCGAGCGCTTCGTCGACCAGCGCGGCCGGCGTGCCGTAGCCGAAGGAAATTCCGCCGGCGTAGGCTGGCAGCGCGCGGGCCGTGCCGCCGAGCAGCGCATACAGCGGCTGGCCGGCCGCCTTGCCGCGCAAATCCCACAGCGCCATGTCGAGCCCGGACAGCGCGAGCGCGGCGGCCGCGCCGGTGCCGTGGCTCGCGAGCTGCAGGCGGTAGATGCGCTGCCAGAGGCCATCGATGTCATCCGCCTGCGCACCGAGCGCCAGCGGCCGCAGCGTAGAGGTGATGAGTTCGGCAATGACCGTCGGCGCACGACCGGCATGCGCCTCGCCCCAGCCGGTGAGGCCGCTGTCGGTGTCCACGCGCACCAGCACTGCGTCACGCTTCACCGTGCGCCCGATGCCGAGACTCACCTGCTCCGCCGGCGGCACGGCGAAGGACAGCGGGAACGCCTGGACGTCGGTGATCTTCATGCGTCGACGCGGAACGCATCCATGCGCAGCGCGCGACAGGTGACGCTGCGGTGGAGCAGACTCGCCCGCGAGTCAGGGCCGGCGGCACCCAACGCAACGAACAGGGGCCGCAGGTGTTCCGTGCCCGGGTGATTGTCGAGCGCCTGCGGTGCCTGCTCGCGATAGCCGACGCGGGCGGCTTCATCCCGCTCCGCGAGGCGTTGACCCATCCAGTCGGCGAACGCATCGACCCAGTCCGGTGCGACGTCGTGGCCGACAGGCGGCTGGACTGCGTAGCGCTGGTGCGTCAGCGCGCCGGAACCGATCACCAGCAGCCCCGCAGCGCGCAGCGGGGCGAGCGCCCGCCCGAGCGCAAAATGCCAGGCGGCGTCGCGTTGTGGGCACACGCTGAGCGCCACCACCGGGATCTTCGCCGCCGGATACAACAGCATCAGCGGACACCACACGCGTGATCGAAACCGCCCTGCACGTATGTCACGGCCGGGATCCCGGCCTGTGCACAGGCCGCGACGGTGCACTGTGCGAGGGCCGGATCGCCGGGCGCCGGATAGGCCAATTGGGACAGCGCCGGGTCGACGCCACCGAAATCGTGCACCGTGCGTGGCTGGGGGGCGGCGGTGACCCTCGTCTGCGCGCTGGCGCAATGGGCGCTGATCACGCAGATCGCCGCCGGTGGAGGCAGTTCGGCAGCATAGGTCGGCAGGAACCGCCGGGACGGCCGATCGTGCACGGTCAGGTCGGGTGCGCCGTGCACAATGAACAGGCTGGGCATCATGGTCGTTCGATCCTGGGGCTGCCGTCTCGTCGCGGTGGTTTGCGCCGGCGCCGGCAACGCATAAAATCAGGGATTGGCTGGCCGGCGCATCCTGCGGCGTCCCCCCTCCCCTAACGCTGGAGTTCCCATGAAGGTCTACGACAAACTCTACATCAATGGCGCCTGGGTGGCGCCGATCGGCAAAGGCCTCATCGACGCGACGTGCGCCTCGACCGAGGAAGTCGTCACGCGCATTCCCGAAGGCGCGAAGGAAGACGCCGAACGCGCGATCGCCGCGGCCCGCGCCGCATTCGACAGCTGGTCACAGACGCCTGTCGCCACCCGCGTCGACTTTCTCGAACAACTCGCGGCCGGCATGGAAGCGCGCAAGAAAGACGTCGCGCTCGCCATTGCCACCGAAGTCGGCATGCCGCTGAAGATGGCAAATGCGATCCAGGCCAGCCTGCCGATCGGCGCCGCAAAAACCTACGCCGAACTGCTGAAGCACTTCCAGTTCGAAGAGCAGATCGGCAATTCGCTGATCGTGCGCGAAGCGATCGGTGTCGTGGCGGCGATTACGCCGTGGAACTTCCCGATCAACCAGATCATGCTGAAGGTCGCCCCGGCGCTCGCCGCGGGTTGCACCGTGGTGCTGAAGCCCAGCGAAGTCGCGCCGAGCACGGCGTTCATCCTCGCCGAAGTGCTGCACGACATCGGTCTGCCGGCCGGCGTGTTCAACCTCGTCACGGGCTACGGCCCGGTGGTTGGCGAAGTGCTTGCCGCGCATCCGGACGTCGACATGGTGTCCTTCACCGGCTCGACCCGCGCCGGCCGCCGCGTCGCCGAAGTCGCCTCGCAGACGGTCAAGCGCGTTGCGCTCGAGCTCGGTGGCAAGTCGCCGCACGTGATCCTCGAAGACGCCGATCTCGAAAAGGCGGTCAAGGCCGGGGTCAACGAGTGTTTCCTGAATTCGGGTCAGGCCTGCATCGCGCCGACGCGCATGCTCGCGCCGAAGTCGAAGTACGAGGAAGTCGTCAAACTCGCGAAGGCCGCGGCCGAAGGCTTCACAGTGGGCGATCCGATCAACGGCGATGTGAAACTCGGGCCGCTGATTTCCGCTGTGCAGCGCGACCGCGTGCGCGACTACATCAGGCAGGGGGTGAAGGAAGGCGCGCGCCTCGTCACCGGTGGGCCGGAAGCGCCCGCAGGGCTCGACAAGGGCTACTACGTGAAGCCGACGGTGTTCGCCGACGTCAACAACGACATGACGATTGCCCGCGAAGAGATCTTCGGGCCGGTGCTGACGATCATCCCCTTCGACGACGAGAACGACGCGATTCGCATCGCCAACGACACCATCTACGGTCTCGGCGGCAATGTGTGGGCCGGCACCAGGGAACACGGGATCGAAGTCGCGAAGAAGATTCGCACCGGCCAGATCTCGGTCAACGGCGGTCGCTACAACCCGCTCGCGCCGTTCGGTGGTTACAAGCAGTCGGGCCTCGGCCGCGAGGCCGGCAGGTTCGGCCTCGAGGAATTCCTCGAGGTGAAGTCGCTGCAGCTCTGATGCACGACGGGCGGCGAGCCATCCGGCCCGTCGCCCCCCGCACCGGCGCCGGTGCGGGCCGCTGGACCGATACGCGCCTGGTGCCGGCCACTGTCGGCCGTCACCAGGTGCTTCACGCCCTCAGACAGCCGTCAGGCCACCGTCAACCGGGATCACGGCCCCGGTCATGTACGAAGCCTCATCCGAGGCCAGGAACAAGGCGACGTTAACGATCTCGATCGGCTCGGCGAGCCGGTTCATCAGATGCATCGCCGCCATCTGCGCGAAGGCCGCTTTCTTGTCCTCGACGTCTTTCAGGTAGCGTCGCGGCATCTGCGTATCGACCACGCCCGGACAGATCGCGTTGACGCGGATCCCCATCGGCGCGAGATCGGTGGCCATCGAACGCGCGAGCTGCGCGAGCCCGCCCTTGGACGCGCCATAGGCCGCCATCGACGGAAAGCCGACGATGCCGCCGACCGACGAATTGTGGATGATCGAACCGCTGCCCTGCTTCGCCATCACGCGGGCCGCGGCCTGGCTCAGCAGGAACGGCGCGCGCAGGTTCACGGCGAGCAGTTGATCGAGTTCCTCGAGCGTCGTCTCCAGAAACGGCTTGCCGACCATCAGGCCATGGTTGTTGTACAGCACGTCGACGCGGCCGAACTTTTTGACCGCGGCCTTCACGATCTTCTCGACGACCTTGCCATCGCGCACATCGCCGCCGACATAGGCCACGTGCGCCGGCTTCTTTTTGATCAGCGCCGCGACTTCACCGTTCGCACGCGGCGCGAGATCGCTCGCCAGGACTTTCGCGCCTTCCTCGACGAACCGCCGCACGGCGACCTGTCCCTGCCCCCCCAGCGCACCGGTGATGATCGCGACCTTGTTGTTCAGACGCCCCATGCATAAACCTCGCAAATGACTTCGGGTGATACCGGCCGCGCTCAGACGCGCAACCCGGCCTGTTTCATCAACGGCAAGACCTTCTCGCCGAAGTATTTCAGTTCTTCGTAATAGTCGAGCCAGGACAGGATAAAGCCTTCGATGCCGAGATCGCGCAGTTCGATCATCATCTCGACTACCTGCTCAGGCGTGCCTACCAGCGGATAGCCACCCCAGCCAGCGATGAAGCGCTCGCCGAAGTGTTTGATCTGCTCGTTGAACGAACTGCTCTCCATGCCGAGCAGGTTCATGATGTTGTGGACGGCGTCCCAGTCGCCCTGGGCGACGATGCTGTCGTAGAGCGCACGCGCCTCTTCTGCCGTATCCCGACAGCAGACCAGACCATAGCTCATCACGCCGCACTCCCGGCCGTAAGCCTGCGCGCGCTGCCGGATGTCCTGCACCATGCCGGTGGCCTGGTCGCGGGTGGCGATGGTGACGAAGTTGAAGTCGACATTGCGGGCGGAGAAATCCCGTCCTTCCTCCGAATTGCCGGCGTTGATCAGCACCGGGCGCGGCTGCTGGACCGGCTTCGGGAGCAGAAAGCCGCCTTTGACACGGTAGTGCCGACCTTCGTGATCGAAGTCCTGCTCGGACCACGCGCGCTTGATGACGGTCAGCCATTCATCGGCCATGCCGTAACGTTCTTCGTGCGGCAACTGCTCGATGCCGAACATCTCAATCTCCGGGCGAAACCAGCCGCAGACGATATTGAGCCCGAAGCGGCCGTTCGAGATGTTGTCGATCGTCGCCGCCTGCTTGGCGGCGAACAGCGGATGCACCGTCGGCACGTGCGAGGTCGCGAAGGTCATGATGTGCTGCGTATTGCAGGCCAGCGCCGTGGCCCAGGTGAAGACTTCCATGTTGTTCGCGTTGAACTGCGTGGTACCGCCGAAATGCTTCCAGCGGCCGACGGGCACCAGCATTTCGAAACCCAGCTCGTCGGCCAGCTTCGCAATCTTGACGTTGTGTTCGTAGGTCGGCACAAAGCTCGTTTCGGCATGCGTGATCGTGCAGCCGTTGCTGCAGTTCATGCCGAAGATGCCGAGTTTCAGACGGTTCCCATTATAGACCGGCACGTGCGCGCGGCGCCACGCGGCGAAATCGTCTGGATGCATCGGATCCTGCGGTTCAGGGTTCATGGAGATTCGATTCCTTCTACTCGCCGATGGGCGAGCTATGATGCGCCAGGCGCGCGGGCGCGCCAGCAGGTTCAGATTGGCCGAATGAAGACAGCAGTATATTCAAGCGCCGCCATACCCCGCGGTCAACCGCGTTTTGCGCTGCGAATCTGCCGCCACCGGAGAAGGTGACCCATGGCCGCTGATCATGACCATCCTCACCGGCTGTATTTCGCGTACGATTCAAACCTTAGTTCCGCGCGGCTGGCGGCACCGAGCCTGATCGGCACGGCGATACTCGACGCCTGCACCCTGAACTTCAACGAGCGCGGCCGCGACGGCTCCGGCAACTGCACGATCGCGCCCGCCGCCGGCCGTGTCTACGGCTCCGTTTATGCGCTGCACACCGACGACATCGAGGGGCTCGGCGCGGGGGATGACGAGCGCGAGGTCTGGGTGGCGGGTCATGGCCTGGCGAGCACCTATGTCGCGGCGCCCGATGCCATCGACGACGCCCTGCCCCCGTTCGCCTGGTCTCTGGCGCTCGTGCGCGCCGGTGCCGGCTCCCATTGCTTTCCCGCCGCCTGGCTTACGCGCCTCGACCGCGTGCAGGCAGTCCGCGATCCCGACGCTGCCCGCGCGAGTTTGAACGCCTGCCCGCGCGACAGTTTCTCCGCCTATCCTCCAGACGGATGCATTTCCACCCCGCACGCCGCGCCGTAAGCTAGGCGCCCTGATGGCGGACCGAGAGCCGCCCCAACCCAAGAGGAGACAGCGATGGAAATCATGATGTGGGCCAAACTCGCAAAACCGGAATCCGCGACCAACCAGGAATTCTTCGAAGTGTGGCGCCAGGAATCGGTGGCCGCGATCGAAGCCTATCGCGCGGGCATCATCAAGAACATCTGGAAGGTTGCCGGCAAGTATGAAGTCGTGGCGGTGATGGAAGTCCAGAGCGGCGACGACCTCGACGCCATCGTGCACAACCTTCCAATCTGGAAACTCGGCTACGGACACATCGTGCCGGAAATCAACTGGATCCCGCTGCGCTCTTACGAGAACTGGGGCGAACAGTTGAAAGAACTGGCCAAGGGTTGAGCCGCTGAGCCGCCGGGATAGCCACCGGGAACACCGAGCCCTGTTGGCGGGGATGACGCAGTTAGTCAACGCCCTGCCGCCGCCCCTGTCATTGAAGCGCTGTCCTTTTCCCCTCGGTGTTCTCCGTGGCAATAAGGATTCCAAAGCTGCCGGCGCCATCACCGCCGGCACCGGCTCGCCTCACCGCACGCGCGACATGATCTCGCGGGCGAAGACTTCGACGGTCTTCTGGTTGTCGATAATCGGCTGCACGGCCACCTGATGGATGCCGGCCTTCTTCATGTTGTGCACGGACTCGACGATCTCGTCGGCCGTGCCGGTCAGGGTTGTCGCGCGGATGATCTTCTCGGTGACCACCGCCTCGTGCTCCTGCTTGAAGCCCAGCAGATAGTCCGAGTACATCTTCAGGTGACGCGTCTCGAGCGGGCCTTCCGACACCTTGTAAATGTCCTTGAACGCGAGGATGTCGTCCCGCAGGTCGGCGGGCAGCGTCATCGGATCCGGGTTCGACAGCGCGAAGATGTTCGTCGACGAGGACACGAACGGGCCGACGGCCTGGCGCACTGCCGAGGTCTCGAGGCTCTCGCCCGGCAGTGTCAGATGGAAGGCCGTCATCACCAGCGCATAGACGTCCCGCGGGTTGCGGCCCGCGCGTTCGGCGCCGGCGTACACGTGTTCCATCACGAAACTGATCAGCGACGGACTCACCGCGCCGAACAGGATCACGCCGTCGGCAATCTCGCCCGCCATCTCGAGGCTCTTCGGCCCGCTGGCCGCGATGTAGATCGGGATCCTGGTCTTGATGTTGTACCAGTTCGCGTCCGGGTTCAGGAAACGAATCTTGCGGTGGCGATCACCCTCGGTGTAATCCGTGATCTTGCCCGCGAAGAGATCTTTGCAGATCCGGATGTGCTCGCGCATCGATTCGAGCTTCGCCGCCGGCATGCCGAGCGTGCGGCGGGCCGTATTGCCGGTGCCGATGCCGAGGATGGTGCGCCCGGGTGCGAGTTCGTTGATGGTGGCGATTGAGTTCGCCGTCACCGGCGCAATGCGCGACTCGGGGTTCGTGACGCCGGTGCCCAGCGTAATCCTGCGCGTGTTGACCGCACACAGCGCCATGCTCGCGTACGGATCGCTGAACAGCATTTGCGAGTCATAGAGCCAGGCATGCGTGAACCCGTGTTTTTCCGCGAACGCGACATCCTTGTGAATGTGAATCGCCGCCGGAAAGACAAAACCGTAATCCATCTAGGCGTTCCTCAGGTCTGGGGGAAATGCGCGGGGCGAATGCCCCGCGCTCAGCGCTCAACCCACCACGCCGTGTTTGCGGCAGAAGTCGGTTACGATTTTGCAGATCAGCGCCGGATCTTCGAACATCGGGTAATGCCCGATGTTCTTCAGATGACGGACCTCGCCCTTCTTCAGCGCCTTGGCCGACTCGTCAGCCAGTTCGCGCGGCACCCAGAAGTCGTCTTCGCCGCGGATGACGAGCATCGGGCAAGCGACGCCTTTCAGCTTGGCGAGCACGTCGTGCTGCGACCAGCCCTCGAGGTCGCCGATTGCGCTGACCTGCGAGTTGCGGTGCTGCCAGCGCAGTTCGGCAATCTGGTCCGCAGTGCATTGGCGGTTCAGCGATTCGATCGCCGCGCGCTCCATCATGTCCTGCCAGCCTGGCGCCCAGGCCGGGTGGATCATCGTCGACGGCAACGGGAAGGTCGGCGAGCGCGCGAGGCCTTCCATCGGCACCCCGGCGGCCATTTCGCGCCAGTGATACGCCGCGTAATCGAACGTGATGTCGCCGCCGATGGAGCAGCCGATGATGACGGGGTTCTTCAGCTTCAGCGTCTTCACGAACGAGTACACGAATTCAGCGTGCTCGTGGATGCTGCGATGCTGCTGCCACTTCACCGGATAGGACCGGGAATGACCGGGCAGATCGAGCGCATAGGCATGGAAGCCGCGCTCGGCGAACATCGGCATGATGTACTGATATTCGAGCGAGCTCGCGCCCGCCGTGTGCACGCAGACGATCGGCTGCCCTTCGCCGATGTCGTCATAGAAAGTGCGCGTGCCCTTGACCTTGATGTAGTTACCGCGAATGTCTTCTGGCGTTGCCATGTTCATTGACTCCGGAGCTGGTTAGCGCTTGGCGTTCGCTGCGTGCTTGAGGGTGTAAGCCAGCAGAAACATCGCCTCGGTCATCCGCATCGACTCGATACGGTTGCCCTCGGTGTGGATGCTGACGCTCATTTCGCCGAGGCGTTTGAGCTTCGGGTCGTCCTCGAAGTTGCGCTTGCCGGGGAAGGTCAGATCGGCCCACATGCGCTTGCCGGAAATCAGCTCTTTCCAGGCTGACTCAGGGCCGCTGAACTTGAAGGTATAGCCGAATGGCGGTGTCTGCGTGGCGTGGTCGATGACCTGGCCCCGATAGATCTTCAGCCACAGGCAGTCGTCGTCGACTTCAAGCTGAACCGAGCCATCGAACCATTGGGCCTGGGTGCTGAACTCGGCGTTCGCGTTCAGTGCTTTCACGAAGCGCCGCTGAAAAGCGGCATTGGCAAGAAACGACATGGTGTCCCTCTGCTTGAAGCTTGGTCGGGTGCGCTGCGCGGGGCATACCCGTCGTGAAACGGCGGGTGGACCCCGGCCTGCAGCGCGGGTCTTGGGTGCACGGACGGGCTTGGGGGCTTGTGCGGTCCGGCGTGCGCTAAGGGGCGGGCCTATTCTGCCCACCAGCGCGGAGGCATTACAAGATGTCATCTGCGGCAGAAACCGGCCGGCTGGCGCATGGTGCGAAGCACGCGTTCCGATTCCGCGATGACGGACACGGCGCGGGCCGGGGGACGCTTGACAGCCCCGCCAGCGGGGGCTTTACTGCCGGCGCCTACGTCACAAGAACCCACTGCACTGGGGAGACTCAACCATGTTCGATACGTCCTGGATGAAACGCTGGCAGGACGCGGTCAACTCCAACGGTCCGATGAGCTGGATCGGAAAGCACCTGACCGCCGACCTGATGCTCGGCTTTGGCGACAAGCATTTTGTCGTCCAGTTTCGCAACGGCAAGATAGATCAATTCACCGATATTCTCGGGCCCGAAACCTGCTATCAGCTCGCGCTGCGCGCGCCGGCCGACAGCTGGCAGAAGTTCTGCGCGAAGGTACCGCCCCCGATGTACAACGACATCTGGGCCATGGCGCACCCGCTGCACGGCAAGCTGCAGATGGACGGTGACCAAAAGGTGCTGTGGCAGAATATGCGCGCAATGTTCTGGGCTTTTGATCGCATGCGCGAGATCTGAACAGCGCCGCAACGCATTACGGGAGAACGCCAGTGGCTAAGATAGAACCTATCGTTGGTCGGTACGTCTGGGTGCCTTACGAGGGCACCGAGTACCGCATGTATTTCGAGGAAGCGGGCAACCCGAACGGGATCCCGATGATCTGCCTGCACACCGCGGGCACCGACGGCCGCGAATGGCGGCATCAGCTGTGCGACGAGCGGATCGGCAAGCATTTCCGCGTGATCGCAATCGACCTGCCGCGTCACGGCAAGTCGATACCGCCGTATGACTGGTACAAGGAAAACGAGGAGTACAAGCTCACCGCGAAGTTCTACTCGGGCATCGTGATGGCTTTCAGCAAGGCGCTCGACCTGGACAAGCCCGTGATCATGGGCAGTTCGATGGGCGGCAACATCTGCCTGCACCTGGCGCAGGATTACGAGAATGACGTCAGCGCGCTGATTGCGATTGAAGCCTGCGAATGGTCGCCGGGCTGGCACCTCGACTGGTTGCGCCATGCGCACATCCACGGCGGCGAAGTCTGCGCGACCTCCGTGTTCGGCCTGATGGCTCCGCAAAGCCCCGACAAGTATCGCTGGGAGACCTGGTGGTACTACTCGCAGGGTGGCCCGGGCATCTTCAAGGGGGACCTCTACTTCTACAGCTTCGACCACGACTTCCGCGGCAAGACGCAGAGCCTGTCGGGCAAAGTGCCGATCTACTACATGACTGGCGTCTACGACTTTGCATGCACCCCGGAAATGACCGAGGAAGCGGCGAAGAACACCAAGAACTCCGAGTGCATCATCATGGAAGAAATCGGCCACTTCCCGATGAGCGAAAACCCGGACGTGTTCAACCGCTACCTGTACCCCGTCCTCGACAAGATCGTCGCCGCAAAGCAGTAAGCGACGCCGGACCGGGTGCCGCCAGGCGCCCGGTCTTGCCCCTTCCCGCCGTGCATCAGATCCCGGGTTCCACTGCGTTGCAACCGCGCTACCCGGCGCGACGACGCAGGCGGGTGGCGAGGCCGGCGGAAAAAGCCGTTGTCGTTCTGGGAGGTATCGGCGCACGGAAAAGCGCCGTTTGTCCAGCAGTCATCAAGCACCACAAAGTGTGGTGGGGTACAAGCGCGCGACGTTGACCCTGCACCACGGTGAGGCCGCTGTTCGTGGCGCAATCTGCGCTCAGCCAGCACATGCGCAAGCTCGAGGCGGAGCTCGGTGTCCAGCTGCTGCTGCGCACGGACCCGCGGCGGCGTGCCGACCGAAGCCGGCCAGGACTTCGCGTCGGCTACAGGATTCTCCCGCTGCCGACGGTGCGCGACGAGATTGCGCGCGGAGAACTGCAGGCCATCGCCATCGGCGAGCGACGTATCTCGCGCACGATTGACCTCGCGAAGGCCAGCGACCGCCGTCAGAGCCCCGCAGTGGTGGCCACCGTGCGGATCCTCGAGGATTGCGTGCGCCGTCAGCGACGCGCGGCAGCGGCCGCCGACACATCCGTAATTCCGATACCGGCCAGCAGACAATCCTATTGCCCCGGCCGGTTGATCCGCACGCTAAACGAGTCCCGGCCGCTACGCGGCCCGCAGTGGTTTTGCTACGATGCGACGCGCCCGGCACGCTGATCTTCGAAGTTCTCGCGCAAGCCAGCCGGGCCAGCCCCCATCCTCCAGCCAAAGCGGAATGAAGCATGCAAACGGCAACCGATCACTCAGACACCGTCACCCAACTGCGCGACACCGTCGAACGCGTCTGCAATGACTTCCCAGGCGAATACTGGCGCGCGAAAGACCGTGAGCGCGAGTATCCCACCGAATTCGTCCAGGCCCTGACCGACCTTGGCCTGCTGGCCGCGCTGATCCCCGAGGATTTCGGGGGCAGCGGGTTACCGCTGTCGATGGGCGCAGAAATTCTCAAGGCCATTCATGAGTTCGGCGGCAACGCCGGCGCCTGCCATGCGCAGATGTACACGATGGGCACGGTGCTGCGGCATGGCAATGCGGAACAGAAGAACCGCTATCTGCCGAAGATCGCGAGCGGCGAACTGCGCCTGCAGGCCTTCGGCGTCACCGAGCCGACCGCCGGCACGGACACCACCAGCATCTCGACGATGGCCGTGCGCCAGGGAGACCAGTACATCGTCAACGGCCAGAAGGTCTGGACCTCGCGCGCCGAGCATTCTGATTTGATGGTGCTGCTCGCGCGCACCACGCCGAAGGATCAAGTCAAGAAACGCACCGAAGGTCTGTCGGTCTTCCTCGTCGACATGCAGGAAGCCAAACGCAATGGCATGACGATCAAACCCATCCGCACAATGATCAACCACTCGACGACCGAAGTGTTCTTCGACAACGTGCCGGTGCCGGTCGAAAACCTGATCGGCGAAGAAGGCAAGGGCCTGAAGTACATCCTGTCCGGCATGAATGCCGAGCGCATCCTCATCGCGTCCGAGTGCATTGGCGACGGCCGCTGGTTCACAAAGAAGGCGCGCGACTATGCGTGCGAGCGCAAGGTGTTCGGCCGCCCGATTGGTCAGAACCAGGGTATCCAGTTTCCAATCGCGCGTGCCTACGGCGAAATTCTCGCCGCAAACCTCCTCGTCGACCACGCCGCGAGCCTGTACGAACAGGGCAAGCCCTGCGGCACGGAGGCTAATCTCTCCAAGATGCTGGCGTCCGAAGCCGCCTGGCACGCGGGTGAGGCCTGCATCCAGACTTTCGGCGGCTTCGGCGTGGCCGAGGAATATGACGTCGAACGCAAGTTCCGCGAGTCGCGGCTCTACCAGATCGCGCCGATCTCGACCAACCTGATTCTGTCCTATGTGGCCGAGCACGAGCTTGGCATGCCACGCTCGTACTGAGTTCACCCAGCTTCCGGAGCACACGATGACCGCACTGCCCAGATTCAACGCCTATATCAACGGCCAGACCGTGCCGCCCGCCGGCGGCCAGTATTTCGAAACCATGAACCCTTACACCGCCAAGGTGTGGGGCGAGGTTGCGCGCTGCACGCCGGCAGACGCGAACCTCGCCGTTGACGCCGCCTATGCGCAACTGACCACCGGCGAATGGTCGAAACTCAATGCAAGCCAGCGCGGCGCCCTACTCCGCCGGCTCGGCGATCTGATCGGGCACCACGCGCAGGAACTCGCCGAGTACGAAGTCCGCGACAACGGCAAGCTCATCAATGAAATGCTGGCGCAGTGCAACTATCTGCCGCAATGGTTCTATTACTACGGCGGCCTGGCGGACAAGATCCAGGGCGCGGTGATCCCGATCGACAAGCCCGATGTCTTCAACTACACGCGGCATGAACCGATCGGCGTGGTCGCCGCCATCACGCCGTGGAATTCGCCGTTGCTGCTGCTGTCGTTCAAGCTCGCGCCGGCACTCGCCGCCGGCTGTACGCTGGTGATCAAGCCGTCTGAGTTCACCTCGACATCAACGCTGAAGCTGATGGAGCTGATCGAGAAGGCCGGTTTTCCGCCCGGTGTCGTCAACTGCGTCACGGGCTACGGTGCGGAAGTCGGTGCCGCGCTCGTTGAACACCCGAAAGTGGCCAAAGTCGCCTTCACCGGCGGCACCGAAAGCGGCGCCTATGTCTACCAGCAGGCGGCGAAGAGCCTGAAGCGCTGCACGCTCGAACTCGGCGGCAAATCGCCGAACATCGTCTTCGACGACGCGGTGATCGATGATGCCGTCAAAGGCGCGATCTCCGGCATCTTCGCCGCCACCGGCCAGACCTGCATCGCGGGCTCACGTCTGCTGGTGCAGGACGGCATCTACGACGAGTTCGTCAAACGCCTGGTTGAGTTCGCGCGCAGCGCGCGCATGGGCAATCCGATGGAGCCGACGACGCAGGTCGGCCCGGTGACCACCCCACCGCAATACGAAAAGATCCTCAAGTACATCGATGTCGCGAAAAGCGAAGGTGCGCAATGCCTGCTCGGCGGCGGCCCGGCCAGCGGCCCGGAATGCGGCGACAGCAAACTGTTCGTGCAGCCGACGATCTTCGCCGGCGTCACGAACCAGATGCGCATCGCCCAGGAGGAAGTCTTCGGCCCGGTGCTGTCGATCATCCGCTTCAAGACGGATGACGAAGCCGTGGAAATCGCGAACGACATTGCCTTCGGGCTTGCGGCGGGCGTGTGGACGCAGTCAATCAAGCGCGCAATCAAGATCTCGAACGCCATCCGCGCCGGCACGATCTGGGTCAACACCTATCGCGCGATCAGCTACATGTCGCCGTTCGGCGGCTACAAGATGAGCGGCCTCGGCCGCGAGAACGGCATCGAGGGCATGCACGAATATCTGCAGACCAAGAGCGTGTGGATTTCGACCGCCGCCGACGTGCCGAACCCCTTCGTGATGCGCTGAGCTCAGCGCCCAGCCTTATTTGCAGGAGTTGCAGACGATGAAAGGCCAAATTGCCGTCATGACCGAACCTGGGAAGCTCAGCTACCAGGAATACACGGTGCCCGATCCCCTGCCGGGCGAGCTCATCACCCGCATCCTGCGCAGCAACGTTTGTGGCACCGAGGTGCACATCTGGTGCGGTCATCATCCGGCGAAGCAGCGCGGCGGCCTCGGCCACGAAACGGTCTCAGTAGTCGAGCGCATCGGCCAGGGCGTGACAACCGACCACGCCGGCGCGCCGATCAAGGAAGGCGACCGCGTGGTGTCGACCTACTTCATCCACTGCCGTAAGTGCTATCCGTGCCAGAAGGGGCAGTTCTATCTGTGCGAGAACGCCTATCGCTGGTGGGGCCGGCAGCCGGAGGACGATCCGCATTTCCATGCGACTTTCGCCACGCACTGGATCATCCATCCCGAGCAGGTGTTCTTCAAAGTGCCGGACAACGTGTCCGATCAGGCGGCGGCGAGCGCGAACTGCGCGCAGAGCCAGGTGTACTTCGGCCTCGACCTGTCGGGCATTACCTACGGCGACAGCCTCGTCATTCAGGGCGCCGGCGGACTCGGGCTGAACGCGGCCGCGATAGCGCACGAGAAAGGCGCCCAGGTCATCGTGATCGACGGCATTCCACTGCGTCTGGCCGACGCCAAGAAGTTCGGCGCGCATCATGTCATCGACATGAACGAGCATCCGACGGCCGACGCCCGCGCTGAAGCAGTGCGCAAACTGACCGGGGGCCAGGGCGCCGACTTCGCCATGGAAGTCACCGGCGTGCTGGCGGCCTTCCCGGAAGCGTATACGCTGATTCGCCCGGGTGGCGCCATGATTTCACTCGGCACCGTCACGCCCGGCAAAACGGTGCCCTACGATCCGGCGTTCGCGCTGCGGCGTGGCATCAACACGATCACCGCGCTGCGTTACAACGGCCCGTATCTGAAGAAGTCGATGGACTTCCTGTGCGCGAACCGCGACAAATATCCGTTCGACACCCTGCTCGACCGCGACTACACACTCGATCACATCGTCGAAGCGCTGGACGATTCGGCGGCACGCAAGGTCCGTCGCGCGTCGATTGTGATGCCGACATGAGCGCCCTCGACGGCACGCTCGTCGTCTCGCTCGAACAGGCCGTCGCGGCGCCCTATTGCGCGCGGCTGCTCGCCGAAGCCGGCGCCCGCGTGCTCAAGATCGAGCGCGACGAGGGCGACTTCGCGCGCCACTACGACACGGTCGTCAACGGCGAATCGGCGTTCTTCGTTTGGCTCAATGCCGGCAAGGAATCGATCGTGCTGGACGTCAAGCAGGCGGCAGATCTCGCCTTGATGAAACGCATGATCGCCCACGCGGATGTCTTCATCCAGAACATCCGCCCCGGCGCGGTGGACCGGCTCGGGCTGGGCTGGCAGGACGTGCAGGCGCTGAATCCGCGGACCATCATGTGCAGCATTTCGGGTTATGGCGCGACCGGTGAACTCGCCGAAATGAAGGCCTACGATTTTCTCGTGCAAGCCGAAAGCGGGCTCGTCTCGCTGACCGGCACGCCGACCGAACCGGCCCGCGTCGGGATCTCGGTGTGCGACATCTCGACCGGCGCGGCGGCCTATGGCGAAATCCTGCGCGCCCTGATCGAACGTGGCCGTACCGGGCGCGGGCAACATCTGGACGTGTCGCTGTTCGATGTCATGACTGAATGGATGAGCGTGCCGCTGGCGTACTACGAGTATGGCGGCAAACGCCTCACCGGTATCGGCCTTGACCACACCCAGATCTCACCCTACGGCGCACACCAGACGCAAGACGGGCTCATCATCATCGCCGTGCAGAATCACCGCGAATGGCTGAGCCTGTGCAAAGTGATCGGCCACCCTTCACTCGCCGAGGATGAGCGGTTCAAGACGATTCCGCTGCGCGTGGCGAACCGCAAAGCACTGACGGCAGAGCTCGAAGCGTTCTTCACGCAGTACACCCGGGCCGAACTCTCGAGGCTACTGGATGCCGGTGACATTGCCTATGGGCGTATCAATTATGTGGATGATGTTCTGAAGCATCCGGCGCTGAAGACCAAGCAGGTCGTGTCGCAGGGCCGCGTGGCAAACTTCGTGCGGCGCGTCTGCGACCATGAACAGACGCCGCGGGTCGTCCCCGGGCTCGGGGAACATACGGACGCGCTGCGCGCCGAGTTCGGCTGAGAACCGACATCGCCACGGTGATTAGCCGGGCGTGGCGTAAGCGCGCCGATTACAACGAAGCAGAATGGGGGAGCACATGAAGATCAAGGCAATCCTGGCGGCACTGACGCTGGCTAGCGGCGTCTCCGGGGCCCAGGCCGAGGACAAGTGGTGGCCGTCGAAATGGGGGGCAAAAGACGAAATCGGCGCGTTCAACATGAACGGCCCGGAACGCACGCTCGAAGCGGCCAAACTGATCAAGACGGGCAAAACCTATCGCCTGGGGATCGAGACGAACGCGAAAGTGCCGTCCTATCCGCCGCGCTACTTCCACCTGACGGTGCTGACGCCCAACCAGGAACAGGGCCAGTCCCTCGGCGACAACAAATTCAACTTCGCCGACGACATCATTGCGGGCTGGATGGGCTCCGGCTCGCAGCTCGACGGCCTCGGTCACGCAGCGATTGATGACGTCTACTACAACGGAGCGCGCAGCGCCGAGTTCATCCGCGCCGACGGTCTGACGCGCTTCGGCACGCACAATATTCCGCCCGTCGTGACGCGCGGCGTCCTGATCAACATGGCGGCCTGCAAAGGCACGGACATGATGCTTGAAGGCGTGGCCTTCAACAGCGCCGACATCAAGGACTGCGCGACGAAACAACAGACCGAGATCCGCAAGGGTGACGTCGTGCTCTTCCACACCGGCTGGCTGAGCCTGCTCGGCAATGACGATGCGCGCTTTGGCAAAGGCCATCCTGGCATCGGCGCAGACGGTGCGAACTACCTGGCGTCACTGGATGTGATGGCGGTTGGCGCGGATACCTGGGGGCTCGAGGTGCTGCCGGGCGAACAGCAGAACATCCTGTTCCCGGTGCACCAGATCCTGCTGGCCAGGAACGGCATCTACATTCTTGAAAACATGGACACCCGCGAGCTCGCGACGGATCAGGCGTACGAGTTCATGTTCGTGCTCGGCGCGGCGCGCATGACGGGCGCGGTGCAGATGATCATCAACCCGATCGCCATTCGCTGATTACCCTGTCGACGGCCCGCGCACCGCAGCCGGTTGCGGGCCCTTTTTGTGAGGCACCCGATGTCGCTTATCACCGTAGACGGCCCCTATTTCGAAGACTTCAGCCCCGGCCAGATTTTCGCGGCCCCGTCGCTGACCGTGACCGATGGCCATGCGGCGGTGTATTCCGCGCTGTTCGCCGATCGCATGCGCCTCCCGCTCGACCGGCACCTGAGCCGTCGCGTGACCGGCGAAGAGCGCCCGATCGCGCACAGCTATCTCGCCGTGCATCTGGCCGCCGGACAGACCACATACGCGTCCCAGCACGTGAAGGGCAATCTGTTCTATCGCGGCATGCTGTTGCGCAAGCCCGTGTTCATCGGCGATTCGCTATACACGACCACCAAGGTCGTCGGCCTCAAGCAGAACAAGGCCAAAGCCGGTCGCGCGGCGACGGGCATGGTGGCGCTCGAAATGACCACCGTGAACCAGCGCGACGAAGTGGTGCTGCATTTCTGGCGTTGTCCAATGATCGCCTGCCGCGATCCGAATGCCGACACCGGGCACAATGACGACTTTGGCTGGATCAAGAACAGCTTCGATGAAAATGAACTGCTGGGCGCGTTGCCGCAGGGATGGGATCTTTCACCGCTGGCGAGCGCTGTCACGGGGCTGCGCGCGCCGGCCGTCGCGGTGGGCGATGAATTCGAGATCTCGCCGCAGGACACCGTCACTTGCGCGCCTGAACTCGTGCGTATGTCGCTGAACATCGCCTATGCGCACACGGACGCGACACGCAGCTACCTCGGCGAGCGCCTCGTTTACGGTGGCCACACGATTTCACTCGCACTCGCGCTGATCGGGCGCGGTCTGCCGAACCTGCTGGCCATGGTGGCCTGGCGTTACTGCGACCACCTCGGGCCGGTGCTCGAAGGCGACATCATTGGCACTCGTTTCACGGTGGCCGGCATCATCGAGGCGCCGCAGGGCGGCCGGCTCTACGACCTCGAAGTCGAAGCGTTCGCGACCCGAAAGGATCGCGACAGCGGGGAGTACCGAAAGGAAAAGGTGCTGGCCTGGGGCCTCGTTGCCTGGGGGGCGTGACGCCGCCAGGGCCATTCGCTCATTGCAAGCTGCCCACGGTCATCGTGCCGGTGGTCTTGCTGGGATTAGCCACCGAGAACACCGGGAAAAGGAGAGCAAAGAGGATGGGTGAATTCAGAGTGCTGTGGCTGCCGCCGTGAAGTGCCTGAATCCCCCCCCACAATTCATTTCTTCTCATTCCTTCCCTCGGTGTTCTCAGTGCTCTCGGTGGCTATCTTCTTCGTCACTCAGCCCAACCGACATCTTCTCCTTCTTTTCTCCGTGCCCTCCGTGCCTCCGTGGCTGAATTCATGCAGCCTCGCCGGCTGAGCGTTTAGGTTTAGCTGACGACTGAGCTTCTCCACGGCACCGCGCCCTTGCTCGCGCGGCGTCAGCCTGTCAGATCCCGGCCGTGTGCCCGCCGTCCACCGTGATCACGTTGCCGTTCATGAAGCGCGACGCGTCGCTCGCCAGGAATACCAGCGCGCCGTCCAGTTCGGCCGGTTGGCCGAAGCGCTTCGCGGGGATGCGCTGGCGCAGCCGATCGCCGGCGGGTGACTGCAGCCATTCGTCGTTCATTTCGGTGATGAAGTAACCCGGCGCGAGTGCGTTGATGCGAATGTCCTTCGCCGCGAGATCGACGCAGAGGTCGCGACCGAGATTGATGAGGCCGGCTTTGGCTGCGCTATAGGGCGCGAGATGGCCGATAGCGCGGATGCCGAGCACCGACGCGATGTTGATGATGCTGCAGCCGCGGCCATCGGCCAGCCGCGCCGTGATCACCGCCTGGGCCAGCACCCACGGCCCGCGCAGATTCGTCTCGTAGACTTCGTCCCACTCCGCATCGCCGAGCCTTTCGGGGGCGCGCGGGCGCGCAACGCCCGCGTTGTTGACGAGCGCATCGATCGGCGCCACGGCTTCGGCGACAACGACAGTAGCCCGAATCGCCTCGCGATCCCGCACGTCGAGCGCATAGACATCGCACAGACCGCCGGCGGCACGAATGTCGTCGGCCAGCGCGGACATCTTGTCGACGCTGCGGGCGGCCATTGCCACGCGCGCACCGGCCGACGCGAGCGTGCGCGCAAAGTGACGGCCGAGACCGCTGGATGCGCCAGTCAGAAAAACATGCTTGCCGCTCAGATCGAACAGGCTGCGCAGATACGGGCCGGTGTCACTCATGGTCCTTCCTTTGTCGCGTTGGCGAGCATGTCGTTGGCAATGACGAATTGCCGGAGGGGCGGCGTGCCGGCATCGGGCTGAAACAGCCGGACAGCGCCGTGCGGCGCTGTGTCTGGCATCCGAATCTATCTGGCGCAAGGCAGCGCCGCAGCAGGCCTGCGGCGCGCAGACACGGCACTCAGAGGCCCAGTTTCGGTTTCACCCACGCAGCCAGTTCGGCGATGGCCGCGTCGGCCTCGGGCGCGCGCCCGGCGAGAAAGTGAAACACATGCTGCATTTCCGGATAGACGCCGCACTGGATGTCGACGCCGGCGGCCTTCGCGCGTTCCGTGAAGCGGATTGAGTCGTCGAGGAGCGTCTCATCGCCACCCACCTGGATGAAGGTCGGCGGGAAACCCTTCAGATCGGCATACAGCGGATTCGCGAGCGGATCCTGCTTCGAACCGTCGCCAATGAAGGTGCTCGCCATGCCCATCAGAATCGCTTCCTGCACGAGCACATCCTTGGCGGCGTTCGTCTTCAGACTCGCGCCCTTGCCTTCCATGTCATACCACGGCGATAGCGGCATCACCGCAGCGGGCAGTGGCAGTCCCTTGGCGCGGGCGCCGAGCACGAGCGAGGTGCAGAGCCCGCCGCCGGCGGAGTCACCGGTGACCGCGATGTGCTGCGGCTGGATGCCCTGATCGAGCAGCCATTGATAGACGGCTACGGCGTCCTGGTGCTGCGCGGGGTGCGGATGTTCCGGCGCACGGCGGTAGTGCAGGATCAGCGCACGGCAGCCGACCGCTTTCGCCAGGTGGCCGAACAGCTTGCGATGTGTGTACATCGACCCGGTGACGTAGCCGCCGCCGTGCGTGCAAATGAGCACGCGGTCTTCGGTGCAGCCTTTGGGCACAGCCCACAGGCAGGGCACACCGGCCGCATCGACCTCCAGATAGTCGACGCCGCCCGGTTCCACGGTGACATCCCCCCAGTGTTCGAAGATGTCGCGGATTTCATCGAGGCCCATCGTCGGATTGGCGCCCATCGCGGCGACCCAACCCCGGTACAGATCTTTCAGCGCTTCAGCCTGTGTGCTGGCCATGGTCTTCAAGCTCCAGTGATGTTGTCGTGATGGCGCCCGCTGCGCAGACGGTCAGGCGCATGCGGGCGATTGAGGTCAAGGGGCAAGGATAGCGGCGTGACCGGTTGAGGTCACCTGTCCGGCTGGCGGATTGTCGCAGGCCACCCGTCAGGCGGGGCTGCTGAATTAAGGCGAACTCACCGCGCGAAAAGACGCGCGATGGCATCCCGGGCGCCGGCTGCACGGTAGCCACCGGCGCGACGGACTTCAGCGGCCGGTTTCGTTCAGCGCGCTGGGTTCGAAGTCCTTCTGATTGACGTCACCGGGATTATTGACGTGCAGGAACTGCAGCGTCGTGCAGTGCTGGTTCTGCAGGTCAATTGCGGACGAGGAATCGAGCAGTGGCACGCCGCTGCCCTTGTTCTCGGGGATGTGATAATCCGGATGTGCAACACCGCCGAGGAGCATCTTCCACAGCACGCCGGCCTTGTCATAGGTTTTACCCAGTACCGGCTGCATCGTCTGCGCGTCGATATAAAAATAACGCTTGGACAGCGGGTGATCGGAGCGTGTCGGTTCGCCTTCGAGGATATACGCCTTGCGCAGTTGCCAGCTCACATTCGGGAAGCAGCCCGAATGGCCGCCGAAGTCGACGAACTGATAGTCATGATGACGCGCCTTCAGATCCGCATGCTTCTGCTGATCGTAGCGATACATCGGCAACAGCACGAAAGTTGGGCCCTTGTACGCCCACGTCATGTCCTTCACGCGGCCGCTGTAGCCGAGGAAGTCCTCGATCATCAGGTCGCTGCCGAGGAACGAGTCCGTGCGCGTGGTGGTCGCGATGCGACGCACGCGGCGCAGGTTCGGCACATACATCCAGCCCTGCTCTTCGGCGTTGTCATCGCTGTTGTAGAAAATGAGGATCTTGGTGCCCGACACGTCGCCCGGGTCTTCCGCCGTCAGGGTAAACGCGCTGTAGACCGAATAAGGGTTGCGCTCGACGGCCGGCACCGGGTCGACCACATGGCGATACATGAAGCGCATGCCGACGGCGGTGAAAGTCAGCGTGCGCTCCAGTTGCTGGCTGCGCATGTCCCGGTAACCCCAGTACATTTCAGGGATGCGCCCGCTGTCGCCGCCGTAGGCGTAGCGCATGTTCCAGATCAGTTTCTCGCCCGCGCGCGGG
>Ga0163144_10004438_pt1 | contig 31571 bp, 28 predicted proteins | sample OliLak19BULKMAT1_FD_123175 | JGI IMG/M metagenome (GOLD analysis project Ga0163144, IMG submission 123175) | Freshwater microbial mat bacterial communities from Lake Vanda, McMurdo Dry Valleys, Antarctica - Oligotrophic Lake LV.19.BULKMAT1 | ecosystem: Environmental > Aquatic > Freshwater >... | reverse complement strand
GCTGAAGTGTTTGGTCAAAGGCGGTCGCCGCTTCATCGGCGGCAGGCACGGCTCGATAGCGAGGCTCGGCGGCATGCGCGCGGAAGGGGTGCGCCGCTTGCTGGCCAGGCAGTGTGCGGAGAAAGTCGAGCTCAAGACCCAACAGGCGATGCCTGTCCGCGGCGTACGCTTGCAAGCCGACCACCCGCGCGATGCGCAGGCATAGCTCGGCTGCTTCCTCTTCGCGGTCGATCTTCGCCACCGAAAAATGTAGATCCACCCGTTCGCTGTTGGAGGTCGTGGCGAAGCTGAGGGCGATCTGGCAGGCGGCCGGCGGCGCTAGCTCGACCACGGCGCGCACGTCTACGAGCGACGCGAGCCTGGCCGCGTAGGGCCCGCTGGCAAGCTCGCAGTGAAGCTCGCCGACGTCCCGCCGCAGCGAGAGCCGACGCACCCGCGGCTGACCAGGGAACGCCCGCCGCCTGTTGCTCACGCGACGCGCGACCTCGCGCACGAGCAACCACGCAACCACCCACACGCCGATCGCGTAGAGCACGACTACGAGCACGACGCCAACCAGCGAGGCGAGCACTGCCAGCAGAATGAGCGCAACGAGTACCACCGCAACGGCAACCATCGCCAGCGATCCGAGCAGCCCGGAGAGCGAGCGAGGGCGTTGGTAGAGCTCGCGCGCAAAGCTCGCCGCCGTGTCCCGCGCGCCCTTCAGCCCGGCCGCGAGCTCGTCCCCGACTCGAACGAGTAGGGAGGCGCGGCCCGTCACCGCGAGCACGAGCCGCTCCCCTGCCACGTCCTCGATGATCTCCAGCTCGACCGGCGCCACGCCGCCGAGACCGTACAACAGCTACTCGTACCGTTGAAGCAGCGCCCAAGCGCTTTCGAAACGTCTCTGCGCCTTGCTCTGCGTGCTGGGCCAAGGCGAAGGCTCTCGCAAGCGGCTGCAGGCTCGGCTTGCGCCAGTGTGGTGGACGCCAAGTCCACCACACCAACAAGCAACGGTGCCTGGATGTAAATTGACGCAGAACGCCGAGCTCGGCGTGCCCCTCGCTACGTCGGGGGCCGCCGAGCGACTGCTACGAATTTAGCGGACAGGACACTAGCCTAGCTCGGGTTCGTTTCGCCCTTTCGCAATGCGACATCGAAGTCGAACATCCCACCGGACGGAAGCGCGTCAAACTCGAAAGGGGGCTCGATAGCGACGCCCAATGCTCCGATTGCGGCGATGTGATCGCCGCCGGCTTCGAGGGCTACCGCGACGAAGGCGCGCGGATCACTGCTCGGGACGAGTGCGTCCTCGTCCAGCAGGCCAGCGCGGTACGTCAGCAGCTGTGCCCGCCGCAACGAACAAGGCGAGCGACCCGGATGGGTCTTCGGGACTGCCCACGACGTCGTAGGGTGTGGCCCCAACCGGTACTGCGAGCGCTTGCCAGGCGCCGGCGCCCGCGCCTCCCGCCCCTGCACCGCCTTCGTTGGGCGTATCACATGATGCGTCGTCGCACGTCACGACAGCGGAGACGCAGCCGCGCTCAGGCACGCACGTCTGCGAGGCGTCGCACAGCACACCAGCGCAATCGTTGTCGAGTGAGATGGTGAGATCGAGATTCGAGCAATCGACGAAGCCGAGCGAGCGCCGGGCGAAGATGCAGCGGGCGCACGGCTGGTCAGGCGCGCATGTCTTCGTCTCATCGTCGAGGAAGGCACTGTAGAAGCCGAGGCAATCATCGACGCTCGGTGCCCCACCCGTTGCGGGCGTCAGCGTGCCAACTGCCAGTACTTCGACGGGGCCCACGCCTTCGCTCGGCACCAGAACGACGCTGCCTCACAGGCGCAGCCTTCGCCAACGAGCGTGACTGTGATTTGCGTCGCTTGCCGGCAGGAAAGCAAAGCAGTTGTCAGCAACACCAGCAGAGGAATACGCACCGGCTCTTGGTGATCCGCAATCCACTCGGCAAAGAGAAGTGCGATTCGACCCGCTCATCAAACACATTTTCGATCAATGCTCACCCGGAGGCTGCGCTCGGGAGGTGGCGGGGGTGACCTGAGGCGATGCGCTTGTCTTCCTTGGCCCTCCTTTCCGGGTTGCTCTCGTGTCAAACCGCGACGCAGATCACGGTCAAGCTGCGCGGCGTTGGCATCGCCTGCCCCGGCGGCGAGTCGCCCATCATCCAAGAAACCGGGGTGCTCGCGAAGCAGCAGCTGAATGCGGCAGCTGATATTCCTGAGCTGGGTGTTGTTGGCGACCAATGTTCCGCTGCAGAGGCCTCCGTCGTTTCGTTGGGCGACATCGTGCTCGTGCCATCGGATGGGCCAGGACCGGTCGAGGTGCTCGCGCTCGGCGCGCTCAAAGTCGGCGCTCAGCCAGCCGCTTCGGCGGAGGATTGCCGAGGCGAATACGAGCGCTTGTTCGGCGCGCCCTGCGAGATCGGCGAGGGCAAGGCTTGTGAGTCTTGCATTTTTGCGCGGCGTTCAGTGGCATTCGTGAAGCACTCCAAGCTGGAGCTCACCATCGATCTGGAGGCGGCATGTGCGGGCGTTATTTGCGACCTAAGTCAGACTTGCTCGCAGGGTTCGTGTGTATCGTCGGAGACGAGCTGTGAAGGCCGAGGCACGCGCTCGAACACGAGGCCAGAGCGGCGCCGCAAGGCGGTTCTTGTCCAGCCACATCAGCGCTCGAAAGCAGCGCGGCTCACTCGCGTGGATGGCCGTTACGGAGGAACGCACCCGGGGTGACCACGAGAAAAAGCCCCTCCATGCGAAGCTTCCTGGTTCGACACGGTGGTGTCACTCTCCCGACTCAAAGCAATAGTAAGGTCGGGCCGACACCCGCCCAGGACAGCTATTGCGATGAGATCAACGGCCGACAGTTATCGCGCCCGGGCCGAGGCTTCACGGGGGCGCGCGCGCCTCGCTCCGATCTTCGTGACGGTGCTGGTGCTTCTGGTGGCGGGGGCGAGCTGCAGGCGCCGCGATGGCGGCGGCAGCGACGGCCGCCGCGTCATCATCCAGAACAAGGGCTCGGACACGCTGCTCTCGGTGGCGCAGGCCTGGGCCGAGGCGTACGGGGTCGTCAACGCCTCGGTCGCGGTCGCGGTCACCGGCGGCGGCTCGGGGACGGGGATCTCGTCGCTCCTCAACGGAACGGTCGACATCGCGAACTCGAGCCGCACGATCAGCGAAAAGGAGCGCGAGGAGGCGGTCAAGCGAGGCGTCGAGCCAAAGGAGCTGGTGGTCGGCTTCGACGCGCTGGCGGTCTTCGTTCACCCCGCGAATCCGCTGAAGGTCGTCAGCCTCGGGCAGCTTGCGGGGATCTACGGCGAAGGCGGGACGATCGTGCGCTGGAGCCAGCTCGGAGCGCAGGTCCCTGGCTGCCCGAGCGACGAGATCATCCTCGTCAGCCGGCAGAACAACTCCGGCACCTACACCTACTTCGCCGAGGCGGTCCTCAAGAAGAACGACTTCAAGCTGGGATCACGCGACATGCACGGATCCAAGGACGTCGTCGATCTCGTCGCTCACACGCCGTGCGCCGTCGGTTACAGCGGCCTCGCATACAACGTGCCCGAAGTCGCGATGCTCTGCGTGTCCAAAGAGGATGGAGGGCCATGCGTCCCGCCAACCCTGGAGAACGCCAGGAACCAGAGCTACCCCATCGCTCGGCCACTCTTCATGTACACCAACGGCGAGCCGAAGGCCGAGACCAAGGCCTACCTGGATTGGATCATGGGCGATGCAGGCCAATGCGTGATTTACGAAAAAGGCTACGCGCCGGCGACCCAGGTCACGTGCAAGTAGGGGGAGCGACATGAGCCGCGACGAAGAGCGCGTCGATGCCCGCGACGTCGCCTGGTACGTCGACAAGGTCGCCAGCACGCTCATCTTCGTGGGGGGCATCTCGGCGGTCGTCTTCATCGTGGGGATCTTCGCGTTCGTCACCCGCGAGGGACTGGCTTTCGTCGTCGGTCGGTTCGACTTCGTCGAGTTCTTCACGTCGATCGCCTGGCGGCCCACTTCCCTGCTGCGCCCCACGTTCGGGGCTCTCGGACTGATAGCAGGCACGGCGGCGGTCACCGGCCTGGCGATGCTGGTGTCGATACCGGTGTCGATGGGCGTCGCGATCTACATCGCGGAGTTCGCGCGCGGACGCACGCGAGAAGTCCTGAAGGTCCTGGTCGAGCTCCTCGCGGCCGTGCCCTCGGTCGTGTGGGGGTTCATCGGTCTCATGATCATGAACCCGCTCATCATCGACGTGTTCGACGTCCCGCTCGGCCTCGGCGTCCTGAACTCCGGGCTCATCCTGGGTCTGATGGCGGCGCCCATCATGACCACGCTCGCCGAGGACGCGCTCAAGGCGGTCCCCGACAGCTACCGCGAGGCGGGCGAGGCCATGGGGGCGACGCGCTGGCAGGTCATCACCCGGGTCGTGCTCCCGGCAGCCAAGCGCGGCCTGGTGGCGGCCGCCCTCCTCGGCGTCGGCCGGGGATTCGGGGAGACGATGGCGGTCTTGATGGCCAGCGGCCACGCCATTCACCTCCCCACCAGCGTCTTCGACTCGGTGCGTGCGCTCACCGCCACCATCGCGGCCGAGCTGGGCGAAGCGCCAGTCGGGTCGGACCACTATCGCGCGCTGTTCACCCTCGGCATCTTCCTCTTCGTCATCACGTTCTTCATCAACCTCACCGCCGACGTGCTCGTGCGGCGGGTCAAGAAGGAGTAGGGCGCGGGCATGTTCCAGTCGACCGAACAGAACTTTCGTGCGGCGCGCAACGAGAAGGTGGCCAAGCTGCTGTTGGGCGCCCTCACGGTCGTCTTGATCCTGCCGGTGTTCATGATCCTGACCACCCTTGTGGTGAAGGGCGCCCCGGCGATCTCGTGGGAGTTTCTGACGACCAACCCCAAGGACGGCATGACGGCGGGCGGCATCCTCCCCGCTCTGGTCGGAACCGTCTGGCTGGTCGCGGTCGCGCTGGTCGCGTCGGTTCCGGTCGGCGTCGCCGCCGCCGTCTACCTGACCGAGTACGCACCTGACAACTGGCTCACCCGCGCCATCAACCTTGCGATCATCAACCTTGCCGGCGTCCCCTCCATCGTGCACGCCCTCTTCGGGGTGGGCGCCTTCGTTCTCTTCTTCGAGCTCGGCACCAGCATTCTCGCGGCGAGCCTGACCCTCGCCATCATGGCCCTTCCGGTCGTCATCGTCGCGACGCGCGAGGCGCTGCAGGCGGTGCCGCACTCGTTCCGCGAGGCGTGCTGGGCAATGGGCGCGACGCGATGGCAGACCATTCGCCACGTCGTGCTGCCCAACTCGGTCAGCGGCATCCTGACCGGGGTCATCCTCGAGGTATCGCGGACGGCGGGGGAGACGGCGCCCATCATGTTCACCGGCGCCGCCTTCTTCCTGCCGTTCCTCCCCCAGAGCGTCTACGACCAGACGATGGCGCTCTCGCTCCACCTGTTCGTGGTAACGACCCAGGTGCCGGGCGTCCCGGTGGCCATGCCCTACGGGGTCGCCCTGGTGCTCGTGGCAGTCGTCCTGATCATGAACGCCGGTTCGATATGGCTTCGGATGTACCTGCGGGGAAAGAAGAAGTGGTGAGCGCGCCGGCCGAGCAGAACGACGCGATCGAGATCTCGGTGCGCGATCTGCGCATCCAATACGGCAAGCGTGTGGTGCTGCGGGACCTGACGCTCGACGTGCGGAGCCGCGAGATCTTCGCCATCATCGGGCCTGCCAACAGCGGCAAAACCTCCTTCCTGCGCGTCATCAACCGCATGGACGAGTTCGTGAAAGACATGACCTTCACGGGCGAGGTGAAGGTGCACGGCCGTGACGTCCGCGCCTGGCGTAACCTCTACGCCCTCCGCCGCCGCATCGGGGTCGTCTTCCCGCTCCCGGTGGGGTTGCCGCTCAGCGTGTACGACAACGTGGCGTTCGCGCCGCGCCTGGCCGGCGTTCGCGACAAGGCCGAGCTCGACGCCGTCGTGGAGAAGTCGCTCCGCCGCGCGGCCCTCTGGGACGAGGTCAAAGACCGCCTGAAGTCGCTCGGCAGCCTGCTCTCCGGCGGCCAGCAGCAACGGCTCACGATCGCGCGTGCGCTCTCGCAGAACCCGAAGATCCTGCTCCTCGACGAGTTCTCGATCGCGGTCGACCCCGTCACGACGATGCGCATCGAGGACGTGCTGAAAGAGCTGCGCGAGGAGATGACCATCGTCCTCGTGACCAACCTCGTGCAGCAGGCGCAACGACTCGCGAGCCGCACCGCGTTCTTCTACATGGGCGAGTGCGTCGAAATCGGCGACAACGAGCCGTTCTTCTCGGGCGACGTAAAGGACCAGCGCACGCGCGACTATCTGGGAGGCAAGTTTGGCTGAGCCCGATCAAGAAGCGGAGCTGGCGGTCGAGGTCGTCGACCTGAACCTCTGGTACGGCGACTTCCAGGCCCTGCATCACGTCGATCTCGCCGTGAAAAAGGGCCGCATCACCTCGCTGATCGGCCCCTCCGGTTGCGGCAAGTCGACCTTGCTTCGCTCGTGCAACCGGATCATCGAGCGGCTGCCTTACGTTCGCACCGAGGGTCAGATCAAGGTCCTGGGTCACGACATCTTCGCGGCCGGCAACGATCTCGGTCAGGTGCGAAAGCGCGTCGGCATGGTGTTCCAGCGGCCAAACCCACTCCCGCTCTCGATCCGCGACAACGTCCTCTTCGGCTACCGCCTCCACGAGCCCGACGCGAAGGCGACCCACAGCAGCAAGCTGGAGGAGATCGTACAGTCCGCGCTCGAGAAGGTCCTCCTGTGGAGCGACGTGAAGGACCGACTCGGCGCGCCCGCCGGCACCCTTTCGCTCGAGGCCCAGCAGAAGCTCTGCATCGCGCGCCTCCTGCCGATCAAGCCCGAGATCCTGCTCATGGACGAGCCGTGCTCGGCGCTCGATCCGGAGGCGACGCTGGCTGTCGAAGAGCTACTCTGGGAGCTCCGCGCCGAGTACAGCATCGTGATCGTCACCCACAACATGGCCCAAGCGCGCCGCGCGAGCGAGGAGTGCGTGTTCATGCTCCTCGGCGAGGTGATCGAGCATCGGCCCACCGAAGAGATGTTCGTCACGCCGAAGGACTCGAGGACCGCCGACTACATCGAAGGTCGGTATGGCTGATTGGCCCTGGAGCGCCGAGCTCTAGAGCGGCTGCTTGTCGCCCAGGATGACGTCCCACCAGCCGAACGTCTGCGCGAGCACATGGTCGAGCTGCCAGGTGCCCTCGTGAATCGCCTCGGCAGTGCGCGGCCGCACCAGCGGCTTCATCGTTTCGTTGGGCAGGCAGTACGCGGCGAGGGAGGAGGCCTTGAGCAAGTGGAGCACCCCGGCGGAGAAGCCAACGCCCGCGTACACGATCACGCCGGGCAGGCGCAGCGCCTGCAAATCGTCGAGGGCGTATGGGATTTTCTCGTCCACCGTGCCGAACGAGTCTTGGTACTTGCACTCGATGGCGAGCGCCTTCTTCGTCTCGGTCTCGAGCACCAGCAAATCGACGCGGCGCGGCTTGCCCAAGATACTGGTGCCGACCGTGATCTCGTCGTAGATGCGAACGCCGCGGTCGGCGTAGGCGTTCTTGACGTAGCGCGCGACGAGCAGCTTGTATTCGTTTCCCTTCACGGCGCCTTCGGGTCGCAGGCTGCGAGCCGCTCGCGCGTGATGTCAACTGCCTCTTCGCACACGTCACCGCCCAGAAAACGCCGATCTTGCGATCGCGCGGCGACGCCGACCGAGCCGGAGCCGCAGAAGGGGTCGACCACCAGCGCGCCGCTGTCCGTGCTCTGCGTGATCAGGATCTGCGAAATGCGCGAAGGCTTTTCGCTCGGGTAGCCGCCGCGGATGCGTGGCTCTTCGAGGATGTCGGCGATGGAGAGGCTCTGCAGCTTGCGTTTGCCCTTCTCGAAAAACAAGATCAGCTCGTAGCGGGATCGATAGTGATATCCCATGCCTATCTGGCGCTTGTCCCACACGATCGGCTTCCAAAATTTGAAGCCCGCCGCCTCGCCCATGGGCTTGGCCACGAACATCGTCTCCTGGTCGCAGAACAAATAGAGGTGCGTGTTCTTCTTCAGCACGCGGAAGGCTTCCTTGAAAAATTCGGGGAACCGCGCGTTCGGGAAAATACTGAACCAGTCGTTGCTGGACGACTTGGAGTGTTTGAGCCGCGTGGTGGTGCCGATCGCGCGGTGCTTCTCGAGCGACTCGTACGCTGGGTCGGTCACGATCAGATCGACGCTGGCGCTGGGCAGTCGACGGAGGAGCTCGACCGCGTCGCAACGCTCGACCAGATCTGACGTGATAGCTGCCGGCTCGAGCATGTTGTCTCTTGCTGTCGACAGCTCGGTCACGCGCGTGCTCCTGCTCGTCGGCGCGCGATCGTAGAGCGGTACTGGGAATGGCAGCACCCCTTCGGTACCCGCAAGAAGCGTATCGACGTCGCGCATGCCCGGGTCTTATCACCCGCCTGGCCTGCTTTCCTAGCCGAGCGGAGCCGAGATGAGACATTATTTGTCCGGTCGGACGGGCGCAGCGTCAGAGCGGGCCGCGCATGTGGACGATACGAAACACCGGGCTTGCACCATGTTGCTCCAAGCTCGCTGCGACTTCGCGCGCGTCTTCGACGGCCACTTGTACGCCGTCTTGTCGCCACGGCCGCTCGGCGTCGCTGATCTCGATCGCGAACGGACGCATCGCTGCAATGAGGCGCCAGCCGTCTTCCACGCTTGTCGCGCGCAGCGGAAAAATGCCAGGGAAAGTCGGCGTGAAGCTGGCGACACCGCTGACCGAGCCGCGTGCGTCTCGCGTCGCACATACGACATGCTCACTCGATGCTGCGTGGCCGGCGATAAGGCCTGGCGGCAACCGAAAGCGCGCTTCGATCTCCTGCGTTTGGCTCGGCGTGACGCGCGACGGCTCGCGCCCGTTCAGGAGCTTGGGGACGTCCTTCCAACGGAGGTGCAGCACGCTCGTCTCGTACACCGGCACCATGCCGAAGCCGCGATAGAGGGCGATGGCGGCGTCGTTGCCGAGCTTGACGTTGAGCTCGATGCTGTTGGCGCCCTTGCTGCGGGCGTCTTCGGCAATGATCTGCAAGAGCGCCCGCGCCACGCCTTTTCTTCGCGCGAGCGGGGAGGTCACGATGTGCCGCACGTAACAGGCGCCGCCGAACACTTGCCCGAACACGTAGCCGAGCGCCGCGCCCGAGTCGTCTCGCGCCACCCACATGTTCGGCACGATGTCCCGCTCGAAGGTGGCAACTGGCGTCGGTGGGTCGCCTGTGTGCAGCTCTTCGAACAGCGTTCGAAACAGGCTGTAGTCGGCTGAGGTGGCGCGTTCGATTTGGCTCATCGGCGTCCTCCTCTGCATGCTGCCGGAACGAAGACGCCTCGTGGTGGTCTATCGTGACCAAACATGAATCGGCGCCCGAGCCTGTTGCTCTCTCTCGTACTGGCGCTGTTGGTCGGCGTGCTGGCGGTCACGCCGTCGCGCGCGCAGACAGTCGACCCCGCCGCGCGGGGTCTCGACCTGTTCGCCGACGCCCCGGATCGAGCGCCGTCGGGAGACCGCGTCGTCATCCCCATTCGCACCTTCGGCTTCGTGAGCGCCACCTCGGCCAAGCCGCTCGGCAAAGTAACCGTCGACGCAGAATGGGAGGGGGCCAAAGTCGACGACAAGCCCATCACCGTCGAATCCGACGCGAACGGCCTCGCGCTCCTGACAGTCGGCATGCCAGAGGGGGCGCCTGGGCCAGCGGTGCTCAACCTGGCGCTGCGCTTCGGTGAGCACCGCCGCACGCGTGAGATCCAGATCGAACGCGAGCCGCCGTATCAGCTCACCATGAGCGTGCCGTCGACCGAGGTGTCCCCCGGCGGCTCCACGACAGCGTGGGTGCGCCTCATCGATCAGCGCACCGACCGGCCAGTGGCTGGCAAGCGCGTTCAGCTCAGTCTGCGCGAGGGCGGCGTCGACGTGGTGAGCAGAACCGTGACTACGGACGCGTCCGGCTCTGCCACGAGCGAGCTGCCGATCCCCAAAGTCGAGCAGTCGAGCTTCAGCTGGCAGCTGGTCGCTTCTGCGGTCGACCTGGTAGCGGGCCAGGCGACAGAGAACCTCTCGGCTTCGCAAGCCACACCAGCGCTGGCGTCGATCAGCGCGCGCGCGCCGGCCAGCAAGCTGCGTCTCGGCACCCGCGCGCTATTTCGCGTGAACGTCGCCGACGCGGCAGGTGAGCCGATCTCGCGCGTGCCGGTGCACGCGCTCTTCTTGCGTGACGGCGAGAATGTGCCGGAAGGAAAGCTGCCGAACGGCAAGAGCGCCTTCGAGAGTGCGGCCAAGCGCTTCGAGACGAACGAGAAGGGCGAGATCGAAGTCCCCTACGATGCGCCTCCGACGATCGTTCGTTCGCAGTCGATTCACCTCGTCGCGCGCGCCACGCTCGAAGGGCGAGAGCGAACCGCGACCAGCGACACGCTGACGATCGAGACACGCGGCACAGGCCGGGTCGGCCTGACTGCCGAAGATCAGTCGCTGGTGCCCGGCCTCGAGCAGTCACTCTTTGTCGAGGTCAAGGACGGCTTCGGTGAGCCGGTCAAAACTGGGGTCAAGCTCGAAGGTGATGGCTTGAGCGCGCGCGCCACCACGGACGATCAAGGCTTTGCCACGGTCTCATGGAAGGTCCCGACGAACGTCGGCAGTCACCGAGGAGTGGGCCCGTGCTCCGGCGATGTCGCGACCTCGGTGAAAGTAACGCTCGACGAAGCTGCGCCGAAGGAGCTGCGCGCAGGCGGACCGCTATTGCAGTGTATCCCTGTCGAACGCGAGCGTCGCGTGATCGTCCGCTCGGCGGCGCGCGTCGCGCGCGCGGGCGACACGGTCGAGCTCGAGGTCCTCGTCGCCAGCCCGGGCAAGGCGGGGCTCGGGCCTGTCGCGGTCAACCTCGACGGCAGCGCAGCGTGGCTCGTCGATCGCGACAGCCCCAGCGCCGATGTCACTCGCTTCCGCGGCAAGATCAGCATGCCCGAGGGCAATGGTGGCGTGTTGCCGGTGCGGGCGGTGGTGCTGCGGGACAGCGCGCCGAGTCTCCTGGGTGTGATGAGCTTGCTGCAGAAGCCGCGCGTGATGCCGAAGGTGGCGCTCGCGATCACCGGCGGGCGCAGCGTGCCGGGGGGCACCGTGACGGTCGAAGCCAAGCTCAGCGACGAGCAGGGCGGGCGGCTGGTGGGCTCTGTCGCGGCGATGGTGGTAGACGCGAGCACCGGCGACTACGAAGACGCGTTCACGAAGTTCGACACCAGACGGCGGCTCTGCAGCTCCGTGGACGTGGGCGCCGCTGGTTGCGACGCCGTGCTCGCGGGTGGTGCCAGCACGCGCGTACTGCAGCACCTGGCGAGCGCCTCACGCGGTCCAAAGCCACCAGATCTGGATCCGGGTCGCACGCAGAGCTCGGAGATGACCGCGTCATTCACGGCGCTCTTGAAGAGCCTCGAGGGTGGCGTGTTCGAGGCCAGCGTGTCTCCCGATCGTGTGCGGGACGTGCTGCGGATGAGCCCCAAGGGCGCAAGCTTCAACCCCGAGCTGTTCACGGTGGTGACGCAGGCGATGAACATCACTCCGCTCACGCCGGGTGGCGAGCCGATGAGCCTCGCCGACCTGGTCGCTGTCGACCCGCAGGTCGACTTCGACCACGTTGCCCGCCGGGTCGCACGGCTCAAGCTGTTTCGCCTGTTGGTAGAGGCGCGATCGTTTCGGCACGCCAACAATCTGGATGCGGACGAGCCCGCGCTGAAGGACCCGAACGCGCTGCTTCGCCGCTGGAAAGACGACGGCAAAGAGGACACTTTGTACGATCCGTGGGGCCGATCGTTCGCCTTCGTGGCCTCCAAGGGCAAGGCGGCCAAGCCCTTTCTCTCGCCGATACCGGGCTTCGATCTGGTCTCGCCTGGCCCAGACGGCCGGCTGGGCACGGCCGACGACATCGACGACCCATTTGCGCGCGTGGTGACAGCCGGGTCGCCGTATGCCCTCGCGATGGGCGAAGAGCGCATCGCCGATGCGTGGCTCGACATGCGCGTCGCCGACTCTTCCATCGCGTCGTGGAAAGAGCTGATGGACAAGCACACGGGGACGAAGCTCGGCGATGGGGCAGGGTTCGGCTCGGGCTCCGGCCGTTTGGGTGGGTCGCACCGCAGCAAGCCGGCGTCAGTGCGCATGGGGGCGACCAGCGTGACCCGTCCAGTGCCGCACTACGTGTGGCGTGCGCCCGTGCGCACCGACGCCAGTGGTGTGGCTCGCATCGACGTGCCGCTCGGCGGAGACGAGACCACCTATCGCATCATCGTGCTGGGCATGCCGGACAGCGCGGGTACGGCGGTGGCGACCACCGACGTGAAGGTCGCTCTGCCGTTATCGGTTCGCGTGTTCGCGGGTGATCGCATCACACAAGGCGACGAGACGGATGTGGTGGTGACGGTGACCAATCGCACCGAGCGAGCCATCCGCGGCGAGCTCACGCTGGCGGCGATCTCAGGCGGCGCGCTGAAGAAGGGCGAGCCAGCGAAGCGGCAGATCGATGTGGCACCTGGAAAGAAGCTGCGCGTCGTGGTCGCGGTCGTGGCCACGGGTCGCGGCAAGCTCGCGCTGCGCGCCGACGTCTCTGGCGGCGGACAATCCGATTCCGTCCAGCACGAGCTACCGATCGATCCGCCGGGTCGCGTCCTCTCGCTCGGTCGATCACGGTTCGTGCTCGCGAGCTCGATGATTCAGACCTTCGGCAGCGACGCGCGGACGAGCTTCGAAGGCCCGCCGTCACTGGTGGTCGAGTCGGGCGCAATGCCTGCGCTCCTGGCGGCGCTCAGCTCCCGTCCGATCGAGACGGCCAAGACGAGCGCTGATGCCGCTGAAGCCATCGAGCTCTACGATCGCGTTCGGCGCTACGGCGAAGCGATGGGCCCGAGCGGCGACACGATTCGAGAGCGCGCGAAGATCATGGGGCAGCGCGCCACGGGGCGCTACCTCGCAACGGTCGTGGGCGATGACGCCCACAGGAGCTACGCGGCGCAGAAGCGCGCGCTGCGCACCTCGCCGATCGCCAGCCTGATCAGCGAAGAGGCTGGTGAGCCGTGCCCACCTGAAGGCACGGTGAGCGAGCGGGCGCTCTGGGACTTGATCGAAAACGAGCCGTCTCCTGTCGGCGGCACCGTCGACACGTGCTGGGACGCACAGGCGCAGGCGGCCATGTCACGCGCGAGCTCGAGCAAAGACGTGGTTGCCATGGCACGCATCGTGTTGGCGTTCGCCGAGCGGGACCATCGACGCTCCCTGGCGGCAAGTCTCGCCGGGGTGCTCGAGCGCGAGGCGCACCTCACTGCGAGCGGCTCGATCACGCTCGATGGCAAGGCCGGCAAAGAGGCGAAGGTGATCGTGTACGCCGCGCTCTTGCGAGCGCGTGGCGCCGGCTGGATACGCACAGCCTCCGCCGATCTGCTGCTCGGCTGGCTCTCCGTGCAACGCGAGTCGGACGGTGGCTACGGCACCACGCGCGCCAGCCGGGCCGCGCTGCAGGCCATTGTCGCGGCCAAGCCTTCGGCGCGCCCCGGGTCGCTGCGGATCACCATGTTCGACGCCGAGGGCGACTCGCTCGGTGAACGCAGCCTGAAGATCGACGACAGCGGCGGCGGCAGAACCGAGCTCGCTGCCAACACCGCGAGCGTGCGCGTCGACACCGACACGCCAGTGCTCGTGCGTCTCGAGCGCCTCACGCTCAAGAAGTATCGCCTCGAGGCGGCGCCCCAGACGACGGCTGCGCCCGTCACAGTGGCGCTGCGCTATCCGAGCGGGCTGCGCGCAGGTGGCGCCGGCAGTCTCGAGGTGGCCGTTCGCGGCGAGCCAGGCGCCCGTCGCTCCTTCATCGTGCGCGTGCCCCTGCCGCCGGGAGTCACCGTGGCTGAGGCCGTTTCGGGCGTCGAGGCGATGCCAGGCTTGATCTTGATCAAAGTGGACACGGACGACGCTGGCATCGCGGTGCCCAGCCTGGTGCCGCTCCGATTCTCCTTGGGTGGTAACTTTCTCGCGCCGCCGGCCGAGATAACGGATCTGGACGACGTCAGCATCAAGGAGACGTCCACGGCCGCGCGCATCGTCGTGGCTCGCGCTCCCTGAGCGCCGGATCAATCCACGCGACGCCGCCAAAGTTTCCGCGGCGTCGCAAACGGCCTATCGTGCCGAACCGTGGCCGGTTTCGACGCGAGACGCACCCAAGTCGCGCAGAGCGCGCACGACTTCAGCCGCTACTTCGCCGAGAGCTTCGGTCAGGTGCGCGTGCGCGGCGGCGTGACGCGCAAGCCAGAGCTGGTTGCCCCCGAGGGCATGAGCACAGCTGGTGGCCGGCACGCGCGCCAGCCGATCTGCCTCGCGCCCGAGGGCGGTATGGGGCCAGTGCTGACAGCAGGCTGGGTCGACATCCCTCAGCGCAAAGCGACTCTGCGGACCTACCGCTGCCTGTCCAACATGCACCTGACCCGTTACCAGGGCCGACCTTTCGATGTCGAGCCGGAGTCGTACAACGCATTCTTCGACCAGGCCAAGGCGCATCTCGGCGCGTGTGGCTTGGTCGTTGTCGACGAGGACAATGCGCCTGCGACCTTGTCGAACCCACCGGGTCGGGTGGTGTCGCCAACGACGGGCGCCTTCTGGGTGTTCGCCGCCATCGCGTTCGTAGCGTTCGTGGTCGGCGCCTTCGCCGGCGGTATCGCCGTCTACGCGCGCTTCGTCGGATTCTGACGTTTCGCTCGAGCGGCGCATGTCCTCGGCAGAGCCGCGCTTCGTGCTCGACGTCTGCGGCTTCGAGCACACGTACATGGAGCTCGAAGGCTCCGTGTTCCTGGACGTGACCGAAAAGCTCGCCGTACCCGTCACGGCGCCTGCCCAGCCCTCGGGGCTCGACGCGCCGACTTCACCCCCGACAACCCCTCCCGCTACAGACCAAAAAACCAAGGAGCCTGCGAAGTGAATTTCTCCGAGCCAGTGCAAACCCAGATCGGGCGCTTCCGCGCGCTTCTTGTCCCGGAGGGCTCGAACAAATTTTGTTCGATGATCAACCTTCGGTTGAATTGTTCGAGAGCTATCAAGACGACGTTCGCGACGCTGCCTACACGTGGTCGAGCGACTCCGGCACGCGAGAGTGGGTCATGGTGAAGAAGCCCACTGACTCGTCGCCAGCGGGCACTTCATCAGCCGCACCCTGAGGCCACCCCCTGAGCTAGTTCCCTGCGCTACTTGCGCCGCTTGCGCATCACCAGCGCTGCGCCCAAGAGCGCGAGCGCTGCGAAACCGCTGGCTTTAGCCGAGGCGGGAGCATTCAGCGAACAGCCGCCGCCGGTGTCGTTGAGCACGCTGCCGTTGCCGCCGTCGCTCGAGCTACCGCCGCTCGCCGGGGCGCCACCGCTAGAGGGACCGCCGTTGCCGCTGGAGCCGCCATCGCCGGAGCTACCGCCGACGCCGACAGTCACTGAGGTTGGCTCGACCTCGGCCGAGAGTTTGATGTCTGCGCACCAGTAGTAGATGTCGTCGCCACCCTCCGGTCCCCACGGTGGCTTGTCCGTCATCACCTGAATGATCTGGAGCGTGCATTTTTCGCACTCGACGTTGGGTAGAGTCACGATGCGACTGAAGGTCGAGCCGCCGTTGTCCGGGATGTTGTCCTCGAGCACATTGGGCGTATCGAAATCGTCGAAATCCGTTGGATCTTCCAGACCGTCTTCGCCACCGTCGGGGTCGAACGCGATGCGGAAATGCCCTGGGTGATTGACCGTCTCGTCCCACTCGACGGTGATCTGCTGGCCCGGCGCGAACGTGCTCACGTCGCCAGAAAGCGTGCCCTCGCCGCAGGGACCGACCTTCTGTCCGTTTTGCGCGTAGTCGAAACGCGGAGCGGGGAAGTTGAGCTTGATGTGGGCGCTCGCCTGGGCCGCCCCGAGCATCACGCCCAGAGCCGCAAGCACGCCGACGGTTCGATGAAGCATGCGCATAGAGAAGCAGCGCCGAACGCCGGCCGCAAGCTGACTTACTCGGAAGAGCCGAAGCTGAGGCGCGAGATCTCGTCTTCGTCTTGTGCTTGAACGTAGAATTCTCCGCCCGCCTTCTGAAAGGCCTCGGCCCGTTCGGCCAGACCGCGGACCCTGGCCTCTTCTTCGCTCATGCCTGCATTCTCGGCATAAATCGCGAGATCTTGCGTGATCTTCATGGAGCAGAACTGGGGACCGCACATCGAGCAAAAGTGCGCGCCTTTGGCGGCAGCGGCCGGCAGCGTCTCGTCGTGAAACTCGCGGGCTTTCTCCGGATCGAGAGAAAGATTGAACTGGTCTTCCCAGCGGAACTCGAAGCGAGCCTTGCTGAGCGCGTTGTCGCGGGCTTGAGCGCCGGGGTGACCCTTCGCGAGATCGGCGGCGTGGGCCGCGATCTTGTACGCGATCACGCCGTCGCGGACGTCTTGCTTGTTGGGCAAGCCGAGGTGCTCTTTTGGTGTGACGTAGCAGAGCATCGCCGTGCCGAACGTGCCGATCAGAGCGGCGCCGATCGCGCTGGTGATGTGGTCGTAGCCGGGCGCGATGTCGGTTACCAGCGGCCCCAGCGTGTAGAAGGGCGCGCCCTTGCAGATGCGATCTTGCAGATCGACATTTTCTTGGATTTTGTGGAGCGGCACATGGCCTGGGCCTTCGATCATCACTTGAACATCGTGCTTCCATGCGATGTCGGTGAGCTCACCCAGGGTGCCGAGCTCCGCGAACTGTGCGGCGTCGTTGGCGTCGGCGATAGAGCCGGGGCGCAGGCCGTCGCCGAGCGAGAAGCTGACGTCGTACTTCTTCAAGACGGCGCAGATGCGCTCGAACTCGGTGTAGAGAAAGTTCTCTTTGTGGTGGTGCAAACACCACTTGGCCATGATCGCGCCGCCGCGCGAGACGATGCCGGTGGTTCGGCCGCGCGTAAGAGGGATGTGCGGCAGCAGCACCCCAGCGTGAATCGTGAAGTAGTCGACGCCCTGCTCGGCCTGCTCGATGAGGGTCTCGATGAAGGCGTCGATGTTCAAGTCTTCCGGCTTGCCTTTTACCTTCTCGAGCGCCTGGTAAATCGGCACCGTGCCGATCGGCACGGGCGAGTTGCGGATGATCCATTCGCGGGTCTCGTGGATGTTCTTGCCGGTCGACAGATCCATCACGGTGTCGGCGCCCCACTTGATGCTCCAGCGCAGCTTGTCGACCTCTTCCGAAATCGACGAGCTGACGGCGGAGTTGCCGATGTTGGCGTTCACCTTCACCAAGAAGGCGCGACCGATCATCATCGGCTCGCTCTCTTCGTGGTGCATGTTCACAGGCAGAATCGCGGTGCCTTTCGCGATCTCCTTCATGATGAGCTCGACCGAGACGTTCTCGCGCAAGGCGCAGAATCTCATCTCTTCAGTCACGATGCCGCGGCGTGCGCACGCCATCTGCGTCAGGTTCTCGCCGTATTTCGCGATGCGCGCGTCGATCCAAGCTTTGCGTAGCTTGGGTAGCCCCGCGCGCAGCTCATCCAGGCTGCGACCTTCGAAGTGCGGGCCGCTGGTGTCGTACACGCGGAAGCTCGGCTGGCCTTCGGCGAGCTCGACCTCGCGAAACGGCACGCGCACGTCGCCTTCTTCCAGGTAGACGCGCTTCGACTTTGCGAAGGGCGCGAGCGGCTCCAGATCGGCGACGGGGTCTTCCACAACGCTGAGGTTCTTCTTCGACGTGGACATCGGGGGGGACGCTAGCACAGCTCGGAGCGAGCCTCATGGCGGGCGAGCTGCGGCCACGGGCGCTCGGATTGTTTACAACGAGCTCAGGGCTGCCCCGCTTCGTCCCACCAACTGGCGATGTCGAGCGGGACCTCGGAAAAGGGGTCTCACGCGCGTCGCCGTAGACGCCCAGCTCGAGCCAGTGCCCACCTTCGAGACGGTACGCCGTGAGCGTGCGCGACTCGCGATCGATGAGCCAATGATGTGCGACGCCGACCTTGGCGTAGTAGGGCTTCTTGACCAGGAGATCGTGCTCGGCGAGAGTATTTCGCAGACCCAATCGGGCACGACGCACTCTATCACGCGCTGTTTCAATCGCTGCGAACACCTCCGAGGCGCAGCGCCTTGCCACCGCGACCGTCGGGTTTGCCGTCGGCCCAGGCGATGACGCCGTTCACCAGCACGTAGCGCATGCCTCTGGCGAGCTCGTGCGGCTTCTCGAAGGTGGCGGGCGAGCTCACCTCTTTCAGATCGAAGAGGATGACGTCCGCCGCCGCGCCCACTTCGAGCTTGCCACGCTTCGCGAATCCGAGGGTCTCGGCGGGCAACGCGCTGGCCTTGCGCGCCAGCTCGGCGAGGGGCAGGTCGTCCGAGCGCACATAGGCGATCAGCGCGGCGAACGTGCCCGCCCCGCGCGGGTGCGCGCTGCCGCCGCTTCCGTCGGTGCCGAACATCACGAACGGGTCTTTGGCGAACGCCCGCACGACGGCATCGTCCATCACTTTGTACGAAGCGCTGCCGCCGCTCGGCCCAAGATCGACCAAAATTTCTTCGAACGCTCGACGTTGTTCCTCCGAAACTTGGGCGAGGGTCTTGCCTGCAAATGCGCCTGTTCCGAAGGTCATGGCAGCAGGGCCATTGCGCGCGACGACTCGCTTCTGGAGATCTGTCAGCAGCGCCGTTCTGTTTTTGCTAGCGGCCGCGCGATAGTTGTTCGGGGGTCGGGCATAGGGCGGAAACAGAATCGCCAATGTCGTGTAGCTGGAGGTGTACGGGTACACGTCGGCCGTCACGGCGAGCCCGCGATCGCGCGCACGTTGAAACTGGTCGAGCACTTTCTGGGCGCGGTCTCTGCCCTTGCCGAGCACCACCTTCACGTGCGCGACGTGCGCCCTGGCCTTGGCGCTCTCGCATTGAGTCAAGAGCTCCTCGATCGCGGCCTCGACCTTGTCGTCGTCTTCGCTGCGCAAGTGGCTCATCACCACACCGCCGCGCCGGCCGACAGGCTCAGCGATGGCAGCCAGCTCAGCCGGGCCGGCCGCGCTACCTGGGTCGTACTCGAGGCCCGTGCTCAGACCGAAAGCGCCTTCTGCCAGCGCTTTGTCGACGCGCGCGTTCATGCGGCCGAGCGCCTCGCCATCGAGATCGGTCTTCATGCCCAGGTTCTCTTGCGAACGTACTGTCGCGTGGCCGACCAAGGTCGCCACGTTCACGCGCGGCCGCGAGGCATCGACTCGGTCGAGATAGGCCTTGATGCGCTCGTCTGGGCTGTTGCCGTCCTGGCCGACGACGATGGTGGTCACGCCCATCGCGAGCAGGTGATCGACATTGCCGAACGGATCGCTGTGGGCGTGTGCATCGATGTAGCCCGGGGCGACCACCAGTCCTTTCGCATCGAGGACGCGCCCGGCCGACTGCTGCGCGTCGATGGGGCCCACATGCAAGATGCGGTCACCGCCAATGGCGAGGTCCGCTTGCCTGCACGCCTTGCCCGAGCCGTCGCAGACGTTGCCATTGCGAATCAGGATGTCGACGCGCTCGTCGGTACGAAAAGGCGGCGCTTCCGGTACCGCCGCCGACATGGTGACCATCGCGCTCGCGCTGGCGCTGCTTGTGGCGAGCCGCGCCTCAGGTGGAGATTCGGCGCCCGAGCATGCCAGAAAGGCAGAGAGCCCGAGCGTCCGCAGGCTGCGGCCGGACCAAACAGACATCGACCACGGGTCTTAACATGGGCTCGACGGGCGAGCGGGTCGGCCAAACGTTGAGTATGCTGGCTTGCCGTGATCCGTGTCCTCCTCGTCGGAAACCCCACCGCGCAGAGCGGCAGAAACGCAGATCGCATCGAGCGCGCGCGGGCGCTCTTGGGCAAGGCGGCCGCCCAGTGCGAGATGTTCTCGACGCTGCCGGAGGGGCGCACCATCCCGATGCTGACGGAGCGGCTCGATCGCGGCGGCGTCGATATCGTGGCTTCGATGGGCGGCGATGGCACCTTTCGTGAGGTCGGCTCGGCGCTGATCGCGAGCGAGCGCCGCGAAGAGATCGCCATGGGCATGCTCCCAACCGGCACCGCCAATGACCAAGGCAAGAGCTTCGGCCTGGAGTCGACGCCCGCTGCGCTGTCTCGCAACATCGAGGTCTTGCTCGGCGGCCGTGAGACCCGCCTCGATGCGGGGCGCATCGTGATGACGGGCGTCGACGGTGCTCCTTCGGCGGCCGAGCTCTTCTTCGACTCTGCGGGTTTCGGCTTCACGGCGCGGGTGCTGAGCGTGCGCAATCAAGATCGCGCGACGGTCGACGCGCTCGGCCCGCTGCGAGAGCTGTATCGAGACCAGCTTGTGTACGCTGGTGCATTCGTGAAGACGTTTCTGTCGTCCTACCTGGACGATCAGAAGTTCGATGCGCGCATCAGCTTCGACGGGCAAGAGCGCGCCTATTTCGGCCTCACTGATCTGATCTTGAAGGGCACGCGCGTGTACGCCGGGGCATGGGTGTTCGACCCGACGTGCAAACACGACGACGGCTACTTCGAGGTGGTGCCCTTCGTCGGCAAGGCCGACTGGACCAGCAAGGCCCTGCTCCACCTCGACGGTAACCCCATCACCGAGGGCATGCTCAACACCATCGGCGTCGCCCATTCACCGCTTTTTCGCGCGCGCAGCATGCGCATCGAGCTCGACCCGCATGGCGAAGAGCCAGTGCCTGCGCAGATCGACGGCGAGCAGCGCGCCGCGGTGAAAACAGTCGAGCTCGAGGTGATCCCGCGGGCGTTGCGGCTCATCGTCTGACCGCGCGCTCGTTAGTTCTGACCGTGCTCGTGTTTGAACAGCGTCATCGACATCACGAGCTTGCCGTCCTTCTCCTTGGTCATCTCGATCGGCGGCCCCGGTAGCGCGTCGGCGAAACACGCGACTGTCCGGGTCTCGCTGCCGCCCGAAATCTCGACCACCGTGTAGCGTTTGCAAGGAAACGACCCAGCGTCGGTCTCGACCACCGCCGACGTGATCGTCGTCGCGTCTTTGGGGTAGCTCGCGTGTTTGCGCAGCTCTTCCCAGGTGCTGATCTTCAGCTCCGGTTGGCCGACGACTTGGCCCTTCTCATCCAGGATCTCGGTCGCCACGGTGGCATGTTCATCGTCCACGTCGACGAAGCGAAAGCGCTGCTTCACCGGCGGCTTGTCCGGCGTCTCGATGATGAAGGTGAGGGCGCGGCCGACTGCCGTCGCATTGCGGATCTGCTTCGCCGTGTATGGAGTCGGCGCGCGCCCCGCGTCCGGATCCAGCACCGGCAGCTCTTCTTTTACAGGGGGCGCCACTGGCTCTTTCGTCGGCGCGGCCGGTTTGCAGCCAACGCCCGCGACCGAGAGAGCGACCAGCATGACCCCAACCGAGCGCGCCCTGTCGAACATGGGCTCGTCTTACCCCATCTCGGCGTGGTCATCAGCCCGCGGTCACATCTCGACCGCTCGCGCGATGGGGAGAGCATGACAGAGCCAGAGAGTTTTTTGGGGCGCGCTGCAGCGTTCTGCTTGCTGCTGGGGGCGTCGCTTTTCGCCGCCGCATGCAGGTCGGATGGCGTCCGTGTCGACAGCCTCTCGTCCCACAGTACGTCGTTGATCGGCACGGCGACTCCGCCGCCGCTGCCGGCAGACGGGCCAACTTTCACCGTCGTCACGTACAACGTCAACTTCGGGCTGGCCTCGTGTGCTGGCGATCAGTGCAGCGCCGACGCCGAGACCCTGCGCCTGATCGACTCGATCGACGCAGACGTGCTCCTGCTGCAAGAGACGACGCCTGCGTGGGAGCGCGTGTTGCGCCCGCGTCTCACCGCGCGCTTCCCGCACGCGACGTTTCACGATCCGACGACGTACACGGCTGGAGGCAATGGCACCTTCTCCAAACTTCCGATCGAAGCCGACGAATCACTGCCGTCGCCGCTCGGTTGGTTTCCCGCCAATCGCTTGGTGGTGCGCGCGGCGTCGGGCCCGATCGAGATCTTGAATGTGCACCTGCGCCCTCAAATCAGCGAGAACGGCAGCTGGGTCGCGGGTCACTTCACTACGGGCAGCCTGCGCAAGCGCGAGATCGATGCGTACACGCCGGCCTTCGGCAAGGGCCTGCCCACGATCGTCGCGGGCGACTTCAACGAGGACGTCGACGGCGACGCGATGGATGTGCTCGAAGACCTCGGCTTCGACAGCGGCTTCGAGGCTATCGGTCCCAAGAAGAAGACTTGGCACTACACCGCCTACTCGATTCCGCTGGCGATGACGCTCGACCACGTCGCTTTCGAGGAGAAGCACTTCGAGGCTGTGTCGGTGGAGGTGCTGCCCGGCGGCCGCAGCGATCACCAGCCGGTCCGGGTCGTGCTGCGGCTGAAGGGGTAAGGCGGCGTATCCAAATTAGCTTGTCGCGAGTCGGCCGAAGCCGATGGCGATTACGAAGCCGAGACCGAAGCCGCCACCTTCATCCAAGCACCGGCGCTCAGGGGCACCGGGGGTCGTTGTCCGCGACAGCGGGCGCGAGGGCGGCATTCGAGATCAGCACGTCCTGTTGGCTCCAGTTGCCGCTCGCATCGACCGCCTCGACGGTCACGGTGTAGCGACGCAGCGGGTTCGGGGACCCAATCGCTGCGGCGCGGACGCAGATGGCCTCGTCGCCATAACTGATGTCGCCGTCGCCGCTGGCGTCGACGATGCGCACGCTGGGCGACGAATCGCACGTGTCGACGACGGTGGGGCTGATCTCTTGTCCGAGGCGGAAGAGGTGCAGCCTGCCATTGGCCGGCCAGAGGCTACCGGGCAGGACGTCGATCCCCGAGAAGTCGGGGGCCAGCCTTCGATGTCCACGCTGGACGTAGTGGTGCCGACCGTGACGGTGGCCTCGGAGCCTGCACCGATCGAGACGAAAGTAGACGTCGCGCTCACCCAGGGATCGTCGGCCGGGTCGCATGAGGTAGGAGCGTCAAAGAGCTCGTGGTCGAAGCGCGTAACGAAGCAGTACCGAGCCGGCGGGGGCTCGTTGGGATGAAAGCTCCAAGCTCGTCACGAAAATCTCTGGCTGTCATTGCAGTGTCGATGGCCGCTACGAGGGCAAACGAACGCCGACGTCAACGACGTAGTCTGGTTCTGGCAACTATGCTCTTTTCGAGCGTCGGTTGCGGCGGTCGAACGGGCCTCGAAGTCGCTCGCAGCCGGCCAGGGCGTGCTCGTACAAGTGACTATTGTCGTCGACGTGAATCGCCATAACTTTGCCCCACCCCCGCGTTGCAGGTGGAGCACGGGGTGGAGAATTGCATCATGGCACACGCGACGGGGCGATCGACCGGTTGGGCCGCTGGGAGTTGGGCCGCTGGCAAAAGGGCGGCCGCGCTCGGTGCGGCCGTGCCGGCGATGGCGCGGTGGGTCCCGCTTCGATATTGATTTGGTTGCGCGGCGGGCAGCCAGGACGCGGCCGAGAGCAATGGCGGCAGCGCCGCCACCCAGCGCAGCGTCTTGCCTTCGCCTGCCTCGAGCTCGACCTGCTTTGCGTCGAAGCCGCTCAACAGATCAACCTTGGTGGCGCGCACGAGGCCCTCGGCCTCGGGGCAGTTGAGCTCGAACCAACCCTTCAGCACTTTGGTCGAGCACTTCTGCACGCTGGACTGCTTCACCGAGACCTCGGTGGTGAGCGCCGCAAACTCTTCCGTCGTGGGCGCGGTGGCAGCCGGCGCCTCCGACGGGATCAGCGCAGCCGATGGAGTGGCTGCCGCGGTCGCAGAGGCAGGTGGCGGCGCTTCGCTGGCAGTCGCGCTGGCTGGTGGAGTGGGGATCGACGCGACCGGCTTGGCGCTCACGGCTGCCGAGCTGGAGGCGGCTGGCTTGTTCGAGCCCTCGGCTGTGGGCGCGGGCGTGTCGCCGCAGCCGAATGCAACCGAAAGCAACCCACCGAGGACCGCGACGCGAAGAGCTGTCATGGCGCGCGCGTACGACCGGGCAGATTGCGGCGTCCAGACGCCGCCGCTGCCCGGTCGTGAAATGATTGTAGTGCTAGCCTGAGGCACCCGTGCAGCTACATCAGCAATGCCTCGTCTTGTTCTGCCTCGGCGCCTTGTCCTGTGGCTCGCCGGAAGCCCCGATCGAGCGACCCTTGCCGACGGCGATCGCGAAGCCGGTGACGACAGCCACCGCTTCGGCGCCGGCAACTGCTTCTGCCTCGGCGATCGCGACCGCCGAGCCCCAAAGCAGCGCCTGCCCGGAAGGGATGCTGCTGGTCGACGGCAGCTACTGCAACGATCTCGAGACCACCTGTCTCGAGAAATTCTACGCGCCGTCGAACCACCTCTGGGTCTGCAAACGCGTCAAAGAGCCCACGCGCTGCATCGGCAGCGAAAAGCCGATGCGCTACTGCGTCGATCGCTACGAGTTCCCGAATCGCAAAGGCGAGCGGCCGATGGTGATGCAGAACTTCTATCAAGCGCAGGTGCAATGCTCGAAAGTCGGCAAGCGTGTGTGCACCGAGCACGAGTGGACGCTCGCCTGTGAAGGGCCCTCGCGCAGGCCGTTTCCGTACGGGTATGTGCGCGACCCGGAGAAGTGCAATGGCGACAAGACCTACGCTTTCCCCGACAAAGAGCTAGTTACCAACAGCGACGCGAAGGAGCTCGAGCGCCTCTGGCAAGGCAAAGTGTCAGGCTCGCAGCCGGATTGCATCTCGGAGTACGGCGTCCACGACATGCCGGGCAACGCCGACGAGCTCGCAGCCAGCGTGACGAATTTTCCAGGTCAGCCGAAGCGCAACTTCCACAACGTGACCACCGGCGGGCCTTGGTACTACGGCGTGCGCAACCAATGCCGGCCGAAGATCTACACGCACGACGAGAGCTTTGCGTACTACTACCTGTCCTGGCGCTGCTGCGCCGAGCCCGACGGCAAGCCCACTGATCCGCGCGCGCCGAAGCAGATCGAAAAGGGCTGGTCGTTCGAGAAGGTGAAAAAGATCGCCGAGACCAGCTGGAAGCTGAAGCTGAACGACAAGTGGCCCGGCGACCCGGGTTACGTCTCCGGCGGCGTTCACTAGCCGGGAAATTTCAACCGGCGCCACTATTTCAACCGGGAGAGAGTCGTGCGATCGTTCGGCTCATGCGGCGCTTGGCTTGTTTGGTGGTGTTGGTCGGGGTTTGTGCGCTCCCTCATGCTGCGCGTGCCGGCGAGCTGGCCGCATATTGCGCCCCCGATCAGCCGACCTGCCAGGTCGCTGATCTGGCCTTCGCGAAAGAGGTCGCGCTGCCGGTTCAAGGCGGCTTCGATACTGGCTGGGTGCCGCAGGGCTCGCCGCTGCAAGTGCATCTATTCGCGCAGCTGTTCGCATCCGCCTCGGTGTCGATGCAAGGTCAGCTGGAGACCACCTGGCCAGAGGCGCTCGGCTATCGCACTCCTGGCACACCCGGCACCGGCGCTTTCGACGTCCACTACGGCTTCGAGGTGGGCGCCGAAGCGATGGTGGAAATCGAAGTCTTTGGGCAGAGCTTCGGTTGGACAGGGCCGATCCCGTACATTCCGCAGTTCGACTTTCAGGTCGACTCATCGACGACGTTCGATCCGTGGGCATTCGAAGGCGTCAAGGTCAGCGGTTCGACCGAGGAGCTCACGCTCGCACAAGTCAGCGTGGAGAGCTTTCTCTCGCTCGACATTCCAGGCCTCGACGGCGGCTTCGAGCTGAACACGTACGTCGATCTGGATGCGACCTACCGCACCACGCAGATCGCGATCTCCCGCTCGCAAGACGGCGAGATCGTTGCCGGCGGCGTGATCACGGCAGACGAAGACACCACCAGTGACATCTACGGCGGCGAGAGTGCGGTCAACGTCTCGGTGCAGCCGAGCGGTGAAGTGATCTACGAAGGCGTGCTGCACCTGGTGCCCGCCTTTTACATCGAGACGATCGGTCCTGATTTCAGCATCCCGATCGCCGACATTCCGATCCCGTTTTCGTTCACCGACAAGAACTGGGTGTTCGACGCCGTCGACGTGCGCATTCCGCTGCCCGACATCGAGCTCGCGCGCGACACCCAAATGAGCGGTGAATTTCCCGCCGGCCCGATCGATCTCGGAGAGGTACTGATCGGCGAAGAAAAGTCGGTAGCGATCGCCCTCAGCAACGAAGGCGAGGCACAGCTCGTCGGTGAGGTGACGATCGCGGGTGCAGGCTTCGCTGTCGACGCAGCCACTCTCGACCTCGACCCGAGCACCGCCGAAAGCTACCTGGTGAGCTTCAGCCCGAACGAAGCGGGCGAAGTGGTCGCCACCATCTCGTTTGCCACCAACGATCCGGACGAGCCACTGCGCACCCTCGAAATCTACGCGACAGGCGTCGACGAAGAAGTCGAACAAGAGATCCCAGGCGGCAGCTCACCCAAACCAGACGACGGCTGCGATTGCCGCTCCGCCGGCCAAGGCGCGCCGAGCCACGGCTGGGTTGCGCTGGTAGCGCTCGCGGGTGCGTTCATTCGCCGGCGCCGTCGTTCGCCCTGAGACGAGAGACGGATATTTACCGCAGAGGGCGCAGAGGCGGAGCGCAGAGGGCGCTGAGCGAGAAGAGAGTTTTTTGTGGTGCAGTTGTATGCCTGCGCGCCGGCATACGATGTCAGCGAACGAGGGAGCTGCAGAACGGCCCCACAGCGAGCACCAAACCCAAAATTCTCGCTTTGCGCCTTTGCGTCTCCCTCTGCGGTAAATATGCTCTTACCGCCGCGCGATGACGCCGAACGTCGTCCCGCACATGGCGGCGTAGGCGTCGTCGACGGCGGGGCCCATCGGGACCTTGCGACCGCCGAGTGCGGCTTCGCTCATGGTGCCGCTTGCGATGCCGATCAGGAGGCTCTGTGTGTCCAAGCCGGCGAGGTCTTGCTTGAGGCGCTCGTCGTCGGCGTAGTTGGCGAGCACGACCCAGTCGGAGGTGTACGTGAGGCGGGCGCCGGGGAGTGATGCTGCGATTCTGGCGACGTCGGCAGGGTTACTGGGCCGAATCGAGGCGGCTATGCCGCGATAAGCGGCCATCGAGGAGATGAAGCCGACCGCCGGCAAGAGCTCCTTCAGCTGGGGGTATTCGATCAACATGCGGCCGAGCGAGAGCACGCGGCGGGCGGGCACGAGGCGCTCGAGCACGACGAATACTTTGCGATCAGAAGGGTTTTTTACGGTGATCGACGTCGGCTCGGTGCGGATGCGCACGAGCTGCGGCTGAATCGAGCCGTGCACGACGAAGCTGACGTCTTTGGTGTTTTCGCCATCTCGCACGTCGAGCAGGGCAGGCGGCCCCATCAACGGCAAGGTTCGCAGCTGGTAGGTGCCGGGCTCGAGCGAGGTGGCCAGGTTGACCTCGCCACCTGGAACGATCTGATCTTGGGCTACGACATGAGGCGTCTTCGCTGGGCTGCCCAAGCACTCCATGCGCACGTCGAGATCGCGGATCTCGGGGGAGGGGAAGAAATGCACTGCCAAGCCCTCCGGGTAGCTGGCGTCGAGTCGGATGTGGCAGCTGTCGCAGTGCACCTCCGGCAAACGGCCGCTGGCGTCGACGGCGGCCTTCGGCACCAAACACGCGGGGCACAGCAGATCGATGCGCACGCCCAACATGCCGATGTGCGCCGCTGCCACGCACAACATGGCGACATTTTCGAGGGGCGCGACCCAAGCTTGCGCCAGGCCGATGGGCGACATCGACTTCTGATCTCGCTCGGGAGCAGCGCGAATGAACGACACCAAGCGATCGCGCAGCGCCGATTCCTGGAGACGATCCGAAAGCGCTGCCAGCTTCTTCGCTTGGGCCGGCTTCAGCGCCGGTGGTGGCCCCGCGTACGAGTGATCAGGATCGACGTCGGCGTCTTGCTGCAGGTGGGCGACCACAGTCTCCAGCGCCGTGCGCAGGTCCTTCTCCAGCGTGCGCTTGAGGTCGAACATGATGATCGGCCGGAAGATGGACACGCGCGGAATCACCTCCAGCTGGTAGGCGATCATCGTGTTGCCATTGGGCAGCGCGGCAAATTGCGCGCGCGCGGTCATCTTGGCAGCGGGGCCGTTCTCGAAGGTGCGCATCGTCTTGAACCAATGTGGCGCCCTGAAGCTGAACGGCTCCTCTTCCCACCGCACGGTCATGCCGAGCTTGCTGACCGCGCCCATCGCGCGGCTAGAGCCGTCGGGCGCGACCTCGTGGCTGAAGCGCATGCGCCCTTTGGCCACCTTGTTGAACGCATCCGTGTCGCTCATCGCGCGGAACGTTCTCGCCAGGCTGGCGCGCGTTTCGTAGCGATATTCGAATCGAATCGGCTCGGCCATCGGTCGGCCGCTCAGTCTAAATCAGGGAGCGCGATTCTTGGCCAAAGAAGGCCACAGGCTTCGGCCAGAGCCAGAGCCAGAGCCAGAGCCAGAGCCAGAGCCAGAGCCAGATGAGCGATGTTGCCGGCCTCTTTCTCGCTCTCTTTCTGGCTGCCTCTTCTCGCCCTCTTTCTGGGCGAAGCCTGAAGCCTTTCGCGCTGCAGTGACAGCCCCGTCGAGATCATGCTCGCTCATTTAGCGCGCTAGATATTGCGCGAAGCAACTCCTTGCGGAGCCATCCCGCGAAGCAACTCCTTGCGGAGCCATCCCGCGAAGCAACTCCTTGCGGAGCCAATAAAATGTCAGCTGGCGGTGATCTCGTCGACGATCACCGGCGGCTTGCGCTTCGAGACGGCGGCCTTTTGGGCCGCGCGCGCCTTTGCAGTCGCCTTCGGTGCGACGGGGGCCCTGCTTGCGTTTGCAGGGGCGAAGAAATGGGGCGCGACCTCGAACGCGGCACTCGGCTTCTGCTCGCGCATTTCGGTCCACAGATTGAAAACACCCAGCTTCATGCTCCACGCCCAAGCACGATGTGGGCCAATCGACTGGCGCGCCTGGGAGCTGGTGGCGGCAGTCAGGCGGCCGTCGAATCGGGTTGAAAACTTTGCCTTTTCCGAAGTGACCTGGCGCCGCCAATGGATCCACCCGCCTCCATGAGGATCAGCGCGTACCACTCCAGCCTTGCACTCGTGAAAGCAAGCCCCGCAACGCTGAAAGCACTCCGGGCCGGGCTAACCGGAGTGGTGGGCGGCCACGCCGCGGGGTAGGGTGATGGCGTGGGACGCAGCGATCGCATCCGAAGTCTTCTCGAGGGGCGCCTCTCGCCTCTGTTCTTGGACATCGTCAACGAGAGCGATCAGCACTCGGTGAAGCCTGGTTCCGAGACCCATTTCAAGATCGTCGTTGCCAGCGCCGAGTTCGAAGGAAAATCACGCCTCGAGCGGCAGCGCGCAGTCAACGCTGCCTTGCGCGACGAGCTCGACAAAGGCCTGCATGCGCTGACGATGTCGACCTTTTCGCTTGCCGAGTGGGAGCTCGCGCCGGAAGTGCAAAAATCTCCGGCGTGCCTCGGTGGCAGCAAGAGTCGCAACAAGAGCAGCTGAGCCTTGGATCTGACGCTCGCCTTCGTCACTGACATCCACGTCGGGCCCGAGGCTCGCTTCCAGGGCAAGCTGCGCAAGCTCAGCCACCGGGCGCCGGATTTGCTCGGCGCCTTCGTCGAGCGCATGAACACGGTCGTTCGCCCGGACGCCGTCGTACACCTGGGTGACGCCATCGAGGACGAAGGTCGCGCCGAAGACGAAGAGCGTTACCAGCTGGTCGTCGACAGCCTGAAGAAGCTCTCCTGCCCGGTCATCCATGTCGCGGGTAACCACGACACCATCCACCTCACAGCAGCCGATCTGGTTCGAGTGTGGGGCGAGCCTGCCGGGCAGGCTTTCCGCGCGTTCGATGTGGGAGGCTACCGGCTGGTCGTGCTTCACACCCACGAAATCAAGGGCGAGCGCGTGTTCATCGACGAGCCCCAGCTCAGCTGGCTCGAGGCCGAGCTCGGCCGCCCCGGCGCGCCTGTGATCGTCGTGATGCACCACAGCGCCGCCGACCAAGTGCTGGAGGGAAATCGTTGGTTCGAGGGGCGCCCGCACCTCTGTCTGGTGCAAGAGCGCAAGCGGCTCCGGTCGATCCTCGAAGACAGCGGGCGGGTGCTGCTGGTGGTCAACGGCCACCTGCACTGGAACCACCTCGCCATGCACGGGGCCGTGCCGTATCTGACCCTTCAGAGCCTGATCGAGAACTTGGACGATGACGCACCGGGTCGGCCGGCCAACGCCCACGCCGTCGTTCGGGTCACCCCCAGGCGGGTCTTCGTGCAAATCGAGGGCGAAGAGCGCGCCAGGTACCAGTTCAGCCCCTCTGCTGCCGGTCGGGTGGGCAGAGGCTGACGACGAAATCGCTGACCAAGAGCCCCCGGCGGTCGCCTGTGGCTAGCCCCCGGGCAAATAGTCTTGGTAGCATCCGGCCGGAATGCGCTCGATCGCGGCTGGCCAAACTGACATAGGACGTGAGCGTAACCACAACGAGGACCGGTTCATTCTTTTGCCGGAATTCAACGTCTTCGTGGTTGCAGACGGCATGGGGGGTCACCAATCGGGTGAGGTCGCGAGCCGTATGGCCGCGAGCACGATTGCGAGCTTCTTCCGCGCCCCCAATGAAAAGCCGGAGGCGGTCAGCGAGCGCTTGCGTGCGGCCGTCTGCGACGCCAACGCGCGCATCTATGCGCGGGCGGACGACTCGCGAGCGCACCGCGGCATGGGGACGACAGTCGTCGCCGCTGCGTACGGCACCACCGAGAAAATGCTGCATGTGGCGCATGCCGGCGATAGCCGCGGCTACCACATCCGCGGCACCAACATCAAACAGCTGACTCGTGACCACTCCCTGCTCTCCGATGCGTTGCTCGAGCGGCCGGAGCTGACTGAAAGTGATCTGGCGTACCTGCCGCGCAACGTGATCACCCGCGCGCTCGGAATTGCCCCGACAGTCGAGGTCGATGTCGTGAGCGTCGAGGCCGAGGTAGGCGACATCTTCCTCCTCTGCTCCGACGGCTTGCACGGGCTCGTCGAAGACGATCTCATCATGAGCATCGTGCGCGAGACGGACGTGCTGACCGAGGCGTGCGCGCGGCTCGTCGAAGCTGCGAACAAGAACGGTGGCAAGGACAACATCACTGCGGTGCTGATTCGCATCGAAGAAGAAGACGAGCCGTGGAGCCGCCGCAGCCCCGGCGCGAAGGCGTCCACCAGCCTGCCGCCCGAAAGCTCGCAAGACGGCTCGGCAGCCAAGGACGCCTTTGCGCCGCGCAGCTCCAGCAAGCCGCCGCCGTCGACAAACGGCGCTGGCTGACCGTGGCCGGCTGATCGTCGTCGTCAAGAGTCCCGCTGATCGCGCGGAACTACTTCTTCTTGTTCGCCGCTGCCTTCTTGGTGGCAGCTGGCTTGCTCGCAGATTTTTTTGGCGACGCGGGAGCCTGCTTCTTGGTGGCTGGCTTTTCAGCCTTGCTGGGCTTTTCAGCCTTGCTGGGCTTTTCAGCCTTGCTGGGCTTTTCAGCCTTGCTGGGCTTTTCAGCCTTGCTGGGCTTTTCAGCCTTGCTGGGCTTTTCAGCCTTG
>Ga0163144_10004437_pt1 | contig 31571 bp, 24 predicted proteins | sample OliLak19BULKMAT1_FD_123175 | JGI IMG/M metagenome (GOLD analysis project Ga0163144, IMG submission 123175) | Freshwater microbial mat bacterial communities from Lake Vanda, McMurdo Dry Valleys, Antarctica - Oligotrophic Lake LV.19.BULKMAT1 | ecosystem: Environmental > Aquatic > Freshwater >... | reverse complement strand
CCCGAACTGAAAGAAGCTTTCCTTACTGCCCTTGCTACATCGAGCAGGTGAAGCTAACAACCGGCGCAGCCGCCTGAGGCTGAAGCCCGCCTGGACGCCCGGCCCCGCCGGGATTGTTCGGCGGACCGCCAGCAACTTGCGGTGTCTCGTTGGGGCCGCAGCTCCGTGCCCAAGCTTGGCCCGTCTTAAGAGTCATCACCATCGGGGCGCCAATGGCAGCTCCCTTGATTGCACCCTTCAGCAGCGCGCGGCGGCGAGCGTCAGGCGCGGCGGTCTTGCCACTAGCGGCGGACTTCGTTTGTTTGTCGGTCATGGGCTTATAAAACTCCGGCTCGGGGGCATCGGTCAATGCCCCGCATGAAGTAGTTCTTAGCTCTTATCAGCAACAACCGTGCCGAACGCCGGCCCGTCGCCAACCCGCTGGAATCGTGACGACTCCTTTGTTCGATTCGGATCAGTCATTCGGAACTGTAAGAAATGGCGACACTCCGATCACGAAAAAGTCTCAAGCTACGACCTCGGGCTGATCCTGACGCAGCCGGTCATCCCGGCTGTGATTGCGTCGTGCGCACCTTGACCGCCTCGGAGTCGAACCATCGGGCGATTGCATCAGCCACCCTCTCGGCGGCTCGTCCGTCCCAGTGATGCGGACGCGCCCCTGTGGGCCAACGCCCGGCCAGGACTTCGTCAATTGCCGCCGACAACCCCTCGAGTCTCACCAGCCGATTCGAGCCGTGGGTAACCGTGATCGGCCTCTCAGTCGTGTCACGCAATGTCAGACAGGGGATGCCGAGATATGTGGTCTCCTCCTGAACGCCGCCGGAATCGGTCACGACGCAGCGCGCGTTCTGCACGAGCGCCATGAACGCGATGTAGCCCAGAGGCTCGATTGGCTTGATCCGCGGATTGCGCGCGAGCTCCGCTGACAGTCCGAACTCCTCGAGCTTCTTGCGCGTACGCGGATGAACCGGGAACACGAGCGCCAATCGGGCGGAGATGGCGGTGAGACCGTGGACGAGGTCCGTCAGAGCTTCGCGCCCGTCCACGTTCGATGGCCGATGCAAGGTGACCACCGCATACTCACGGGGCCGTAGCCCGAGACTGGTGGGCCCGGGGTCGGCGGATATCTTCGGACGCATCATCTCGTAGGAGTCGATCATGATGTTGCCGACGCATTCGATCTTCGCTGGCGGGACGCCCTCCGCCAGCAGGTTCTCGTCACCATCGATCGATGGTGTCCAAAGCAGGTCCGAAATGGCGTCGGTGACCAGGCGGTTGATCTCTTCGGGCATTCTGCGATCGCGGCTGCGCAATCCGGCTTCGAGATGCGCGCACGGGATGTGAAGCTTGGTCGCGACCAATGCCGCGGCGACCGTCGAGTTCACGTCGCCTACCACCACAACCATGTCCGGTCGGTTCGAAAGGCAGAGCTTCTCATAGGCGATCATCACGCCCGCGGTCTGCTCGGCGTGGCTGCCGCTGCCGATGCCCAGGGAGTGGTGCGGCGAGGGAAGTTCGAGATCCCGAAAGAACGCGTCCGACATGTTGGGATCATAGTGCTGGCCCGTATGGACGAGAGCCGGCTCGAAGCTGTCGCGGCGCCGATTGAGCGCGTGGTACAACGGCGCGACCTTCATGAAATTCGGGCGCGCAGCCGCGATCAGGTGGATCTTCTTTGCGGAAGACTTCATTGGGGGATGTGCTCCGGTAGGTGCCAGCATCGTTAACCAGGGATTGATGGGCTGGCCGTGATGATGGTCGTTGCAGTGCCGCTTTCGGCGGGGGGCGTCGGCTGCGTGAGTAGCGTGCAGCGATACTTGGGATCGTGACATGTGGATATTACAGCTTCCCTTCCGATCCTGTCGGCTTTACGGCGGCCGCGCCGTCCGTGATGAGCTGCGGCGCCGGATAGACGCCTGAATGCTCGTCTCAGAAATCGCGGGCTGACCGCTCGATGGAATTCGCGCTCGAGACGATTGCGAACCCGATGGAGGTCGAGGCGCGATGGCGTACCCTCCAGCGGCGGTCGCCGACCCCGTTCTTCCTGGGGTGGAACTGGATGGCCGCATGGCTCGCGGCCACGCGCGTGAGACCGATGCTGCTCAGCGGCCGCAGTGGCGGCCAGGAGCAGGCACTCGCCTTCATCTCTCGTTCATCTTCCGCCGATTCAAGCGGTCGCAGTGGCTCTGTCGTCGCCTTGAACGAGGTCGGTGACGGCATCCACGATGTCGGCTTCATCGAGTATAATGGCTTGGTCGGCGTGCCGCGCGATGATGCACTGGCCTCCGAACTTGCACGCTTCTTCCTTGCCGCGCGCGCGGACGGACTCCTCGCTCATTGGGAGGAGATCCGCTTCAGCGGCGTTCCCTTCGCATGGGCGGAGCAGTTTTCAAAAGCCGGTTTCTGGGTTTCCGTACGCGCTGAGCAAGCGACATATGCGGTCGATCTCGGCTCTTTGCGCGAGCGTGGGCGCGGGGCGCTAGACGATATGACGAGCAGCACGCGCCGACAAATCCGACGCGCGCGTCGTCTCTACGAGGCTACCGGCGAGTTGCGCTTGATCCGTGCCCAGGGACCAACCGCGCAGCGTGCGGCGCTCGACGACTTAGCGAGCCTGCACCAGGCCCGCTGGCGGGCGCGGGGAAAGCCAGGCGCATTCGCATCCCCCATTTTCGTGGCTCTCGTCGACGAATTGCTGGCGCGCAGCGGTCCGGCTGACGGGGTTGAGATATTGCGTGCCTGCGTTGGGCAACGGACCATCGGATTGCTGCTGAACCTCACTGCGGGCGGCGACGTGCTGAACTACCAGAGCGCTTTCGTCGACGAGGCGGACAATCGGTTGAAGCCGGGCCTCCTCACGCACGCGCTTGCCATCGACCATTATCTGAAATCCGGCCGCGGCGTCTATGACCTGCTTGCCGGTGACGCCCGCTACAAGGCGAGCTTGGCCGCGCCGCGCGAGAGGCTCGTCTGGCTCAGCATCCGTCCACGGACCCTGGGCGCTGTCTTATCGATGGGGCGTCGATGGGCGGGACAACGCATTCGACGTGCGTTGGCGCCGAACACCGGCGTCTAGGCGCGGTGTTCACTTCCGATTGGGTGCTGATTCAGGAATTGCCGCGCATGCGCGCCACCCATCTCCGAATCATCGGCGGACCGAGATGCCGGGCTGCGGCAGCCATACCTCGCATGCTGCGTAGATTCGCGATGACCATACCGAGCACCGGCCTGCGACTTCCGAGCCAGTCGCGCTTGTAGCCGTCGTCGCCGCGGCCAAGATCAATCTCATCGAAATTCCGGGCGTTGAGTGCGTCTTCCAGCATGTGGGCGGTCAGCACGGTGCCGGGCGAGAGCGCCTTCGTCGTGTCGTCATAGGCGAGCTTCGCAATCGTCGCGCGGCGGCCCCAGGTGAGCCAGATCTGCGCGGCCAGAGGCCGCGACTCCGCACTCGCTACGCCGATCCGTATCGTGCCGATCTCGCCGAATCGCCGGACGAAGCTCGGAATGAACTCGGGATACGGTTCCGGTTGCTTCCAACTTCGCGCGTGAACGTTCAGATATGCGCCAAGGCCGTATTCCAATTGCTCGGTGGTGCGCAGTATCTCGAGCTTTGCGCCGGGCATGCGGAGAAAGCGGCGCGTCTTGCGGTCGATCGTGTTGCGTAGCTTGCCGTCACGAGCGGCGAGGTACGTGCTGTAATCGATACCTGTGGTCGGCTCATACCAATTGCCGAACTGCTCGTAGACCTGCACAGCCCAGCCGATCCGCCGGAAGGCACTTGCCAATGCTGCGCAATCGACATGATCGGCGCGCATGTTCCGAAGCTGGAGCGTGTCGATCCGCGGGCGCGAAGCGCTGAACCATTCGGCCAAGCGCGTCGATGCCAACGCTGCGGGAGCCGTACCCAGATAGGGCGAATACTCACAAGTGTAGAAGTTCCCGTATGACTCGACATGGCGCCCCTCGTTTCGGTTTTCCCGGAGCATCGCCAAGATGCTCCCAGCCGCGTCGCTGACAAAGAGCGGGCGCCACGATGGCTCGGGGCAGGTCTTGGCGAGAATTTCGAACCATCGGGAGCTGTGAAACGCTCCGCTCGCCGCGGCTGGTGCCAGTCTCAGCCTTGCGGGTTCTGGCAACGCGGCAATGTCACCAAACACGGCGAGAGGAGGCAGGTCGGAGCGGATCATCGGATTTTATGCACATCCATAGCGGTATCTGGCCAGCGCACGGCTTGCCGCCAGGACGGTTTCCGGCAGTTCTATTTCCGATCTCTCGACCGGACGTCTCGATTGTACTAGAGAACTCGATGATGACGGGTCCGTTGCTGCATGTTTTTCCGACTTTTGGCATCGGCGGGATGCAGACTCAGTTCGCGACCGTGGCGAATGCATTGGCTGCCGAGTATCGCCATATCATCGTGTCGCTTGATGGCCGCGTCGAATGTCGCGCAAAGCTCGCCATCGGCATATCTTACGATCTCGTGGCCCCGCCGCCGCTGGCCGCAAATGGGCTCACGCAGACCCCCGCCATTGCACGATTCTTGCGCCGGCAGAATGCCGCGGCTGTCGTGACCTATAACTGGGGGACCGTCGAGTGGTGTTTCGTGAATCGAATGTTCGGGAACGCCCCGGGCATCCATTGCGAGCACGGTTTCAGCCGGGAAGAGGCCGATCGCCAGTTCTGGCGACGGAGTCTGTTCCGAAGGCTCGCACTCGGGCGCTCGACGCCGTTGGTCGTGCCCTCCACGACGCTGCAGTCGCTGGCGACCAAGACGTGGCGTATCCGTCGCGAACAGGTCCATCACATCGCCAACGGTATCGATCTTCCGGCGATGTCTCGAAGGACGACCGCGACCGCTGCACCGTTCCTGCGGCAATCCGACGAGATCGTGGTCGGCACAGTCGCACCGCTTCGCGAGGAGAAGAATCTCGGGCGGCTGCTTCGTGTGTTTGCGCGCGCATCCGATGGCGATTCGCGGTGGCGCTTGGTGATCGCGGGCGACGGCCCCGAGCGCGCCCGGCTCGAGGTGGTGGCCCATCAACTCGGCATTCGTGATCGGGTGCTCTTCCTCGGATCGCTGGATGAGCCGGTGCCTGCCCTCAATCTCTTCGACATTTTCATGCTGACCTCCGAGACCGAGCAGATGCCGTACAGCGTCCTCGAGGCGATGGCGCTGGCCAAGCCAGTTGCCGCCACGGATGTCGGCGACATCGCCCATATGCTTTGCGCCGAGAATCGGCCTTTCGTTCGTGCGCGTGAAGACGAACCGGCTCTCGCCGCCGCGCTTCGCGGCCTGGGTGCCGACGCCGCCTTGCGCCAGCGTTTGGGCGCTGGAAACCGAGCGCGGTGCCTAGCGGAGTACACGGAACAGACGATGTGTCGTGCGTTTCGAGATCTCTTTGCAAGTCGCGTTGGTTCGGCTCCGCACGCGGCCTGATCCCGCCAGAGCGGTCGCGCAGTTTATTGTGCGCTGCGTCATGACGGGGATGACCGTGGAGATGAGCTTGCAACGCTCGCGGTGGGGTTGCCTGGATACCCGAGCCGATCGAGCGACCAAACCGTGCAGAAATTTCGATTACCACAACTCTCGATAATCGACGATGCGATCGCCGAATCCGCTTTTTCTGTGCTCTTGTTGGGTGGCGATACTCAATCTGGAGTGTAAAAAAACCTTACAAATCTGAGCGAACCAACCACCCATGGCTGGGAAGTCATTGATATAGCAGCACCAGACAACTTGGCGCTAGTCTTGCAGGGAAGACGGAACGATGCTGACGGGGCTTTTACGAGTTGTTAGCTCGTCTTGTGTGAGGGTGTTCGGTGTCACGGAAACTAGCCGTTGGCATTGTTCGGAGCAGAGTGATCATGACTCAACTCAATGGCACCGCAGCGACCATGGAACGTGATAGCCCAGACAAGGTCTTGTCTCCCCGCGCCGCTATATTGGTGTGCGGTGCAGCAGCTGTCATCGGGTGGCTTGCCGTCGCGGGAGCGGTATATGTCGGCAAGTCGGTGATATTGGGCAGCCGAGACACGGATGTGGCCGGAAAGAGCTTGTCCTCGGTGGCGCCTGCAGCCGGGAAGCCCGAAACCTCACCGACCCGGTGAGCTTGATCAAGTTCGGGACTAGCGCCCTTCCGGACGATTTTTGCCGTCAATCCACTGCGTGACCGTGTTCCGGCACGCATTGCCGGCTGCAGATCAAACCAAACTCAATCGTTCCCGATATCGAGCAATGTTGTTGCTGCCGTGAGCGCCTGACGGAGCATGCGTTCGTGCTGATCGAGCGCCTGTGCCTGGGAGTTCACGGCAGCCTCCACCGTCTCTAGTCGTGCGCTCAACGCCGCCAGTTCCGACCGATCTGGCACCGCCATGGCTGGCGAGGGTTGAACTGGATCGTGATTCTGGACCTCCGGGCTCGCGATTGCGGATGCAGCCCGGGGCGCCACCGCCTCTTCCGAAACGCTTGCGAGTGCGTTTGTCAGCGCGACCTTTAGGGCAGGCTGCTCGGATAGAGTTGGCTGTGCAGAAGGTGCCTCGCGCATGCGAAGGGGGGCAGCCTTCGGGGATTCTGGAGCCGGTTGCTGCGGGATACTACGGAACTCGAGCTCTCCGCGCAGCTCGTCCGCCACTTTTTGGACATGCGATCTTTCGATGCGGTGCAGTTCCTCCAGGTAGCCGAGCAGCAAGACGCGGGAGCACAACGTATTTATTCGTCTTGGGACGCCGCCGGTGGCCGCGTAGATGGCCATGAACGCATCGTCTGCTATCGACGGATCCTGTTTCCAGCCGACCGCTCGCAGCCGGTGCTCGATGTAGAGACGCATCTCTGCAGGCGCCAGCGGCCCAAGGTGATACGACGCAATGACGCGTTGACGAAGTTGCTCGAGGTCGGGACTCGCCAAGAGCGCGCGAAACTGCGGCTGCCCGAGAAGGAAGCTTTGCAGCGGCGCATGCGCGCCGGCCTGGAAATTCGAGAGCATGCGCAGTTCTTCGAGCGCCGATATCGAGAGGTTCTGAGCCTCGTCGACGACGAGCAGGCAGCGTTTCCCTTGTTGTTGATTGGTGAGAAGGAAGTTCTCAACCAGGCGGAGCAGGGTGGCCTTGTTCGTGTCCGCGATCGGCAAACCGAAGGCCGCCGCTACCATTCGAAGCATGTCGTCCGCATGCAACTGCGTGGAGACAACACGGGCAGCCACGAAACGCTGTTTGTCGAGAGTCTCGAACAGGTGGCCGACCAATGTCGTCTTGCCGGCGCCAACATCACCCGAGATGATGATGAAACCTTCGCCCTGACTCAGGCCGTACGTCAGGTGAGCCAGGGCTGTACGATGGACGGAGCTCTCGAAGAAGAAACGATGGTCCGGCGAAAGTTGGAAGGGTGACGCCGAGAGGCCATAGAAGGTTTCGTACATGCCGACCGCCAGCGCTGCGTTGTTCAGAATGTCTTGCGTAATGTCAAGAACGCGACATTCTCGCTGTAAGCTCCTGAGAATTCGTTAGAAAAGAACTGTGGCCCGGATATGTCACGTTGGATATGGGCGATCCCGGCGGTCGCATTCAGCGACGGGTTCATCTCGTAGCGCAGGGAAAACTCTCCGCGGAACGCCTTGCTCTTTCCGAGCGCGCTGTTGCCGCCCGAATCAGTGGTTGTGTTCGAGTAGTTCGCTGTTGCCGTAGATGAAAGTACCGGGGTGAGCTGATGCGTCCAGCTCGCCGTCAGGCCGATCGACTTGTCGCTGCGCCCCGAATTCGGCGTGACCGAGGCGATTTGGCTGTCACGGATAGTGTGCTGGGCGGACAGAAGATAAGTATTTCGCTCTCGTGGTAACGACAGCGACAGGATGAATGCTTTGCTCAGGAACGTCTGATCGTTTTGATCGAAATTCGGATCGCGGCCGTTGAATGGCAGCCCCGTGCGGCGATCGACCAGTTGTCCGGTCGTCGCATCTCGTTGCAGGAATCCGAAATTGCTGAGCGCTTGCAGGGCTTGGGTCTCGACAGTTTCTCTGTAGGAGAAGGACATCGTTGTTCCAGCATCGAGCGTGGTGCTGAAGCTGCTCGACCAGTTCTGGCCATTATACCGGTCGCCGTAAGTCAACTCGAAGTTAGTGCGCTCGCTTGGCGTGAGGCGGAACCCAACGTTCCAGAACATTCCAGAAAGCTTCTGTGAGAAGCCTGCCGAATCTATCGTCTCGTAACCGACCGTTCCAAGCAAGGTCAGCCATCGGTTCACAACGTAGCTGGGCTGGAAATCGACTGTCCGACGTTTGAACTCGCGCGAAGAATTCGCTCCTGAACCACCGGTGCTCTCGCTGTTCGTCACATCGGCGGACCCGCGCCAACGCAGCCGATTGAAATTCTCCCCGCTCTGAACGAAGCCGGTAAATTGATGAACAGTCGTATCCGAGAGCAATCCGCTGTTCGTCGTCGCGATCGTCGACGTACTGTTGTTGCTCTTTGAAAAGACTTGGTTGAATCGATACCGAACTTCGCTCGTGCCCCATGAGCCGAGACCGCTGCGCCAGTAGGGGCTCAAGCCGTAGCTATAGAATTGAGAATCACCCCCGGTCTGATTGCCGCCGACGCGGCGATCGACTGCCGAGGTTTGTCCGCGGCCGACCGTCGGGCTCTGGCCCGCAAAACCGTTGACGTCCAGGAAGAGGCTGTTCTCAAGCAACGTGATCGTGCCGAATCCACGCAGATCCTGTCGGAACCCGTTCAGGCTGGTCTCACGCAGATACGCATCATAATTCAGCGCCAAATCAAGATCGAACTTGATGCGAGCGCCTTGACCAGCAACTCCGAGACCGGGCGAGACGGTGGTAATGAAGTCCGTCTTCTTATTTCGATTTGTCAGAAAAACGTTGTCAGTGAACCCCTCACGGACCTCGATCCGAGGCTTGATCTGCCATTCCCCTGCGATCGCAGGCGGCGAAAGCACGATAACCAAGGCGAGTCCGGCCGAGGCCGAGCCGCGAAATAAAATTGCCCGATTCATACGTGCACGATATCACGGCTCCCGGAAATAGTTAATTGTCTCCGGCCTTTACCCGTCGATTCGAGTAATAATAATAGCCGTACCCGTAATTGCCGAACTCTTCGGCACCAAGCGATACGCGGGCCTTGTTCAACACCAGATTGATGGAAGCGCAGCGCGAGATCAGCGATAGCGCGCTCTGGATCGCTCTGGCGCTGGTCCGGTCGGCCTCGATGACGACGAGAGTCTGCCCGACATGCAGCGCCACGACCGTCGGCTCCGATGAGGCCAAGACCGGCGGCGTGTCGATGATGATCACGCGGTCGGGATACCGCGACGCAAGCGAATCGACCAATTTTCCCATTCGCTGACTGGCGAAGAGTTCAGGCGTGCGCGGGTCGTGCCGACCGGCTGGGATCACGGCGAAATTCCGCAGATTGCTGGCGCGGATCATTACATCCGCAGGGTCGAGCGTGGGGTCGAGCAAGATGTCGGTGAGCCCACGCTGGGCCTGTAGCCCCATCACGGCCATCACGGACGGGTGTCGAACGTCGGCATCTATCAGCAGGACGCTGTAGTCCTGCTCAAGCGCGATCGAAAGAGCCAGATTGCAGGCGGTGAAGGTCTTGCCCTCGCCAGGACGCGCGCTGGTGACCATTAGGACATTAGCATTTGGAACGCGGTCCTCGCGGCGCGCGAACGCCTTTAGAAGCAGCGGCCGCTTGATGATCCGAAACTGCTCGGCGATCTCGGTGTAGTCGGACTCGGGCGTGACCAGACCGGCAAGGCGAAGCCTGTTGAAATCGATCGCCTGCTGGACGCTTCGCCCAGACCATGATTTCGCGTCCGTCGCTGTGGATGACGAATCAGCGGCCGATTCCATGGCGTCGGGCATTGGGTCCGCGTGGCGGATCTTTTCGGTGACCTTGACGGCGGAGGCCGTCGACACATCGCGGATCTTTTGTGCGGCGCGCTCGATGGTCGAGCCCTGCTCGCTGGCTCTGAGTTTTTCGGCGGCCCGCTGGATCAGGTCAAGCGAGGAGGGGGGGGTAGACATCACGTGTTACCTCACTTCGGCAAGCAATTGCGTCAGGCGATCGAGCTGAAATCGCTCGAGCGATAGCGGCAGACGAGAGCTTACCGCCATCAACGTTCCGTAAATTCCGATGAGAAAAATCGCCGCCGCGGCAAAACTTACGGCACTCGCGACGCGTCCCCGATAGTAGGCCGGGGTCTGCAGTATTGAGACCGACCCGAGAATGGGCAGATTGAAAGCCTGTCGCAGGCGACCAATGCTCGAGAAGGAGTCGTCGAACTGCGCCATCAGCAGAGCAAACACACCGCCGGCCGCCAGGCCACCGAGCAGCACGGCGGAAATCAGCAGAATGCGGTTCGGCGCGCTTGGTTCAGACGGCACCCGCGGAGGATCGATGATCCGGAACTGCACCGTATCAGTGCGTTCCTCGGCAGCTTGGGCCAATCGCGCCTGCTCGCGGCGGCCCAACAGGGCCTCGAAGTTGCTCTTCAACACGGAGTAGTCGCGATTGAGGTTGGAGAATTGCGCTTCGATTTCCAGCGCGCGCTGGGCCATTCCGCGCAAGCGGTTGATTTCGGTGTTGGCCTGTTCGACGCGCCGCTCCATTGTCGACACCTTGGCCTCTTCGTCGACTAGACGAAGCCGTATCTGCTCATAGACCAAGTTCGATACCTGGGTCGACGTCTCCCGCAGACCGCCGCCGCCGCCACCGCCGCCGGCCTGGGATTTCAGCGTCGCGATGTTTTTCTGTGCGGCAACCACGTCGGGATGCTGAGGCGTGTATCGGAGCAGTAGCTGGTCGAGCTGGCGCTGGGCATCCTGAACCTGACGCCGTGCCACGCCACCGTCGCCGCCACCCACTGCAGCCGTACCCTTGAGTTCGCGGGTCTCAGGCGTTGCCGCGAGCTGGCTCTTGAGGCTGTCGCGTCGGATGCGGGTTTCCGTCAGTTCCAGCACGAACTTGTCGCGCTCGGTCTCTGCTTGGGAGATGCGCTGGGTGAATGAGGAGCCGCCGCCGACCACATCCATGTGTCGCTGCCGGAAATCCGCCAGGCGCTGCTCGGAGGCTTGAAGGCCGGACTCGTATTCCTTGATCTGCTGATCGAGGAAGGCTTGGGCCTGCACCATATCGCGTCGTTTGGACCCGAGCTGACTCTCTACGAAGATCGTCAGCAATGACTGCACGACGCGCTGAGCGGAACGCGGGTCCGGATCGTCGTGGCCGAGCTTGAAAAGGTTGCGGGCGGCATCTGGCCGCATCACCGTGTTGCGCTGCAACTTGTCGATCAGGGCTTCTCGCTGCAGCTGGTTTTGTGCCTGCAGATCCATGTCCGTCATGCGGAGCACTTGCTCGAGATTCGGGCGGCTCAACAGTGTTCGCTGCATGATCTGAACCTGCTGATCGACGTTCGGTCTGATCGCGATCCCCTGGAGGAGCGGCGCCAGCAGCGTGTCGGTATCGACGTAGATCCGGGCTTCCGCGGAATACTTGTTGGGAACGACGGACACCACAGCCCAGCCGCACAGGCACACGAACCACGCCACCAGCATGCCGGCCCACCGCCGACGCCAGAGGGAATCCAAGTAGCCCATCAGGACTTCGCGTACGTCACCCATGACCAGACCCTTTCGCGGCACTCTCCGTGCCGGTCATTTCAAGCGACAACACGACGTTCCTCGTTCCAGAACGTTCCGTGGTCGCGGCGACAACTATACCGCGAGGTTCCTAACCCAAATATTGATCGATAGGGTTACACCGCTACGGTGCCCCCTCCCGGCGCTCCGTTTATGCGCCTAGCCTAGAACCAAGCTTGCGGGATGATCAGCACATCGCCCGGCAGGACATCCACATTCGCTGAGACATCGCCATCCTTGATCAAATCGGCCAGGCGGAGGCGGTACGATTGCTCCTTGCCGCCGCCATTGCGCACGATGACGGCGCGATTTCCGGCTGCGAATTGCGTCAATCCGCCCACTTGGATCATCACGTCAAGCACGGTCATGTTTTCGCGAAACGGAATGCCCTGTGGGCGAGCGGCTTCGCCGACCACGCGAACCTGCTGCGCGAACGGCCCAACGAAGCCTGTCACGATGACCGTGACGATGGGGTCCTGCACATATTTGGTCAGCAGCTTCTCGATGTCGCGGGACAGCGCAGTCGGCGTCTTGCCACCAGCCTGCAGGTCGTCGATCAGCGGCACGGAGATGCGCCCATCAGGGCGGACCGGAACTGAGATCGTCAGATCTGGATTGCGCCAGACATAGACCGTAAGGTTGTCATTGGGGCCAATCAGGTAATCCGGGCTCGTCGGCGGCGGAACGCCCGGCCGCTGCTGAGCTGCCGGAAGCTGAGATTGGGCGCCACTCAACGTATCGCAGGCCACGAGGCTCGTCAGGGCGAAGACGGCTGTGATCACCTTCAGTGCAGCATGCATAACGTTCACCCTCTTTTCCTCATAGCTGGAACAACCTAAAGAAGCGCGACCCTACACGAAGTATCTCTGTCAGGCGAGAGGTTTCCGGCTAAAAGACCATCGAAAACACAGTGTTGGAGGGCAGTCTTGCGAACTAATGCTGAGGATCGCGGCAGTCGGATTGGCGATTTGGCACAGTATGTCGAACTTAGGCGTCGCTCGCCGTCCCACGTTGGAGGGGGCCGCAAACTGTGACTGCGCTCGCTGACCACCGCGGGGGGACGTGAGCCAAATTGCCATCGCCATTCGCGGCCTCATCCGCATAAGGGTACAGAAGATTAGTCTTTCTCCACTAAACAACAGCCGGTTGACGTAGCCCGCAGATGAATTTGATCTGACCCGACATGAAACGCATCCTCCAACAGACGTCACGGCGCTTTGCTGTTCTCGCGGCGTCCGACTTCCTATGGCTGCTTGCGTTTTTCTATGCCGGCGCCATGGTGATCTTCAGCGAGTTCAGCGAACGCCAGCTGTTGCTGACGTCCGTCCTGGCCGCAGTATTCTCGCTCCTCGTCTTCTTTTCTCTGGGCCTGTACGGTCGAGACACGATCTATAGCGAGCAGGCATCGACGTCCCGACTGCTCACGGCAGGCCTCCTCGATTTTACGGTCTTCTATTTCGCGCTCGTCGTCGGGTTCAAGCTCGAGCAAGGCGGGCGTGCCTATCTCAGCTTGTTCGTCGCCGTCATGGCGGGGCACGCAGCAGTCTTCGCCGCGCGCCTCCTGTTCTTGAAGACTTTCAACCTTCCTTTCATGCGTCGGGCCTTGCTCGTAGTCGGATGCGGAACCCGGGCGGCCCGGTTCCGAGAGTTCGTCGAACGCAAGCTGCGCCACGAGGTCCGAATTCTCGGTCATTTGCGCGTGACGTCCGATGAGGTGTCCGGCGTCGGTACCGTGCTCAGCGACTGCTCCGGGCGTGACACCAATTTCAAGCAATTGGCGAGCGAGCTTGGCGCGGATGAGATCGTCGTTGCCCTCGACGATCAACGCGGCATGCCGATCGACCGCTTGCTGGACTGCAAGACCAGCGGCTTTCGCGTCCGTGACGACGTGATGTTCCTCGAAGACGAGGTCGGCTACATCGATACGACCGTCGTCACCGCTGGCTGGTTCGTTTTCCGCCCGGGCTTCGCGCGCAGCGAGATGTTTCTGGTCGTCAAGCGCGTCTTCGACGTGGTCGTAAGCTTGGCGTTGCTGTTCTTCACCCTGCCGATCTCCGCGGTCGCGGCGACGCTTATAAAGCTCGAGAGCCACGGCCCCATCTTCTATCGGCAGGAGCGGGTCGGCTTGGACGGCCGCCTATTTTCCGTCGTGAAGTTCCGTTCGATGCGCGTGGACGCCGAGAAGGACGGTCCGAAATGGGCCGCGAAGAAAGACGATCGGATCACGCGGATCGGTCAGATCCTCCGTAAGAGCCGAATCGACGAGATCCCCCAGGTGTTGAACGTCCTCAAGGGCGATATGAGTTTCGTCGGTCCGCGCCCGGAACGGCCGGTCTTCGTCGAGGAACTCAACACCGAATTGCGCTTCTATCAGCAGCGCCATCGGCTCAAGCCCGGCATCACCGGTTGGGCGCAGATCAACTATCCCTACGGGGCTTCGATCGCGGATGCGCGCGAGAAGCTCTCCTTCGACCTCTACTACGTCAAGAACGCCAGCGTCTTTCTCGACATGCTGATCATTCTGCAGACGGTTCGCGTCATCCTGTTCCCGTCGGGAGCGCGGTGAGTCGTCGATGGGCGTAGCTTCGTGGAGCCACGGCATCTGCGCGCTCGCTCATGGAGTCCTGGCGGTCGCCCTGTTCTTCGGCAGCCGACAAACCAGGGCCCGTCAGATGCTCGGCCTGACCGTCGCGCTGATCGCCGTCTGGGCGGCGTCCGTAGTCTTTGATGCGCGGATTACTTTCTACGCCGATCTCGATGAGTGGCTGGAAATGGCGCGCACACTCGGCATCATCGGGTTCACGATCTTCCTCATCCGCCGGTCATTTCCCGCGCAGGGCCTCGGCCTCGCCTTAGAGGTGGCTTTGGCCGCTCTGGCGCTGGCGTGGACCTTCGCTCTGTTCGCCGGTGGCGTCGTCATGGGCGCTCAGGCGATCGACCTGGTTCGCCTCTCCGGCGCTGTGTTCGGCCTTATTTGCCTCGAGAATCTTGTGCGCAATACCAACCCGGAGCGGCGCTGGTCGATCAAGTTCGGCGCGACCGGCTTGGGCTTGATCTTGGCGTACGATCTGGTCCTGCATCTCGTCGCGGCGCTCTTTGGCCGTGCCGATGAGGATCTCTGGGCGGCGCGCGGCCTCGTCGATGCCTTTGCAGTTCCGCTCCTGTTGGTCTCGGCGGCGCGCAATCCGAACTGGAGCATCAATCTCCACGTCTCGCGCCAGGTCGTGTTCCACTCGGCGACGGCTTTCGTTGCAGGGCTCATCATCCTGGTGGTGGCGCTGGGCGGCTATTACATCCGCGCGACCGGAAACACGCTCGGATCATTCCTGCAGATCATCACCGTGTCCTTGGCGGCGATCGGGGCGGCCCTGATCGCGACGTCCGGGACAGTACGGTCGCGCCTGCGCAATTTCATCGCGCAGAACTTCTTCAGTTACAGGTACGACTATCGCCAGGAGTGGCTTCGGTTCATCTCGACCATCGCGGCGGGTGACGAACTCGCGAACCTGCGGGTGCGGGCGATCGAGGCGATCGCCGATATCGTCGACAGTCCCGCCGGCGCGGTCTGGCTGGTCGATGACCGCGCCGATCAACTGGCGCCGGCGGGCGTCTGGAACATTCAGCACGTCCTGAGCGGCATGGCCCTCTCCACGGCCGATCTCGGGGAGCTTCTGAGCAAGGGCGAACCGATCAGCGCGACAGAGTTTGTCGCCGCTCTCCCCGAGGCTGCAGCGGCACTTCGGGATAGCCTGAGCGGCTTCTGGATCATCGTGCCTCTGGCGCATCGCAGCGTCTCAGGTTTCGTAGCCCTGATGGCGCCACGTGCGCCGCGAGAACTCGGATGGGAGGATTTCGACCTCCTGAAGACGGTTGGGCAGCAGGTCGCAAGCTATCTTGCCGAGGATGCGGCGTTGCGCGAACTCGTCGAGGCGCGGCAGCTGGAGGATTTCAACCGGCGCTTTGCGTTCGTCGTCCACGACCTCAAGAACATGGCGAGCCAACTGCAGCTCCTGGTGCGCAATGCGGACCGACATGGCGACAATCCCGAATTCCAGAAGGATTTGCTTGCGACGGTGCGCAATGCAGTGGAGAAGATGACGAAACTTCTCGAGCAGCTGAGCAGCAAGCGACTGTCGGAGCCCATCGCCGCGGGTGTCTCGGCGGGCTTCGACCTTCACGAACTGCTGTCGGAGTTTTGCAGCCGGTGGCCGGCCGACATCATCAGCTTGAATGCGGTGGGAGACGGGATGGTCGTGCGCGGCGATCGTGAGAAGCTCTCCGCGGCGCTGAGCCACGTCATCCAGAATGCGGTGGAAGCCACCGACGGCCAAGGGCCCGTCGCGCTCCGCCTGCTGCGACGCGGCGAGGTCGCGGCGATCGAGATCGAGGATCAGGGCAAGGGAATGGATGAAACATTCGTTCGCGAGCAGCTTTTCAAGCCATTTCGGTCTACGAAGACCGCTGGCTACGGCATCGGCGCCTATCAGGCGCGCGAACTCGTCCGTGAATTCGGGGGGACTCTGACGGTCGCCAGCAGGGTGGGACAGGGCACTTTGGTTACCATTTCCATGCCTGTTGTGCGGCCATGAATCGGAGACATGCTTTGTCCCAAACGAGAGGCCCGGCATGAGCAAGAAGCAGCGAATCTTGCTGGTCGAAGATGACGTTGGACTGCAGAGCCAGTTGCGCTGGGCGCTGGAGAACTACCAGATCAGCGTCGCGAGCGATCGCGCCAGTGCCGTGGCCGCATTTCGTGAAGATGCATCGCCGGTGGTCGTCCTGGATCTCGGGCTGCCACCCGATCCCGATGGCGCGTCCGAAGGGCTGGCTTGCCTGCGAGAGCTCCTCGCGATTGCGCCGGAGACCAAGATCATCATTTCCAGCGGCAACGAGAACCGCGCCAACGCGGTCGATGCGATCGCATCCGGCGCCTACGATTTTTATGCAAAGCCGGTCGATATCGATGTGCTGACGATGATCATCGAGCGCGCCTTGCACCTCTATCAGCTGGAGGAGGAGGCGCGGCAGCGTGCCGCCACGGTGGGGGCACCGCTGGCGGGCCTCATCACCAACGACCCGGGAATGCTGAAGGTCTGCCGGTCGGTCGAAAAGGTCGCGCCGACGGGCGTGAGCGTGATGCTCCTCGGCGAGAGCGGCACCGGCAAGGACGTATTGGCGCGCGCGATCCACCATTTGAGTCCGCGGGCTGCCCGGCCTTTCGTGGCCATCAACTGCGCGGCGATCCCGGAGAATCTTCTCGAGAGCGAGCTTTTCGGTCACGAGAAGGGGGCGTTCACCGGCGCCATCAAGCAGATCGTCGGCAAGATCGAGACGGCGAATCGCGGAACGTTCTTCCTCGACGAGATCGGCGATCTGCCGCTCTCGCTCCAGGCGAAGCTGCTGCGCTTTCTTCAGGATCGGGTCATCGAAAGGGTCGGCGGGCGCCAGCAGATCCCGGTGGACGTCCGCATCATCTCGGCGACCAACAAGAACATCCCGGATCTGATCCGGGATGGGCGGTTCCGCGAGGACCTTTTCTACCGGCTGAACGAAGTACGGATCGACATCCCGCCCTTGCGCGAGCGAGCGGGCGACGTGGTGCTGCTGATCAACTACTTCATCGGCGAGTATTGCCGGCAGCACGGCCGCCTCATCAAGGGACTGGCGCAGGATGCCATCGAGGCGATCCTGGCCTATCCTTGGCCAGGCAACGTCCGCGAGATCGACAACCGGGTGAAGCGGGCCGTGATCATGTCCGAAGGCAAGTTGTTGACCGCGGCCGATCTCGACTTCGTCGCGCAAGACGCGCCTGAGACCGTGGAGTACGATCTACGGATCGCCCGTGAACGCGCCGAGCGCTCGGTCGTCCAGCGGGTGTTGCTCAAGGAGCGGGGCAATATCTCGAAGGCGGCGCGGCTGCTCGGGATCAGCCGCCCGACCCTTTACGAACTGATGAAGCAACTCAATATCAAGACTTGAGCCATACAGGTGGCACCGGTCCTTTTCGGGTGCTCCAGATCACAAGGGAGTCGATGATGCGAATCCGAAGCTTGATGACGGCACTGTGCATGGCGAGCGTTCTTGCCGGCCAGCCGGTCGGCCTCGTCCAGGCCCAGAGTGCGAAGATCGATCAGCGCTCGATCAACTTCCATATCGATGCGAAGAAGTCCATCGAGAAGGGCGATCTGCGCGCCGCTCAAATTCAGCTGCGCAACGCCGTCCAACGCGACCCCAACAATCTCGACGCGCGCTACGATCTCGGCATCGTCAACATGCGCCTCGGCGATCTGCCGTCGGCCGAGAAGGATCTGCAGATGGCGCTGCAGGGCGGCTTCGACCCTGAAAAGGCGCTGCCCGATTACGCGACGACGCTGCTGCTGCAGCGGAAGTTCGACAAGGTCCTTGCCGAGTTCAAGCCGGAGAATCGTGGCCCCAAGCTCGAAGCACGTGTTCACGCATTGCGCGGCGCGGCATATCTCGGCCTCGGGCAGGTCCCTGATGGCGAGCGCGAACTCCGGGAATCGCTCGCCATCCAGCCGACGGCCGAGGCCCACATCACACTCGCCCGGCTCTCTGCAGCGCAGCGCAAGCGCGATGAGGCATTGGCGCAGATCGACCAGGCGATTGCCGTGGATCCGAAAAGCGTGGACGCCTATGTCGTTCGTGGTGAATTGCGCCGCGCCGGCAACGATGGCGATGGGGCACGCGCCGACTACGACAAGGCGATCGAGCTCAATCCGCGCCATCTCGGCGCCCTGCTCGCGCGCGCCGATCTGAGCGTCGCCCAGAACAAGATCGACCAGGTCCAGGCGGATTCGGACGCCGTACTGCAGATCGCGCCGCGGACGCCGCAGGCTCTCTACTTGCGTGCGCTGGTCTTGGCCCAGAAAGGCGAGGTCCAGAAGGCCGGTGAGATCATGCAGAGCATCCAGGCCTATGCGCAGGCCTACATGCCTGCGCTGTACCTCTCGGGCCTGATCAATTTCAATCTCAACAAGCCGCAGCAGGCGGAGACCGAGCTGGGGCAGGTCATCGCCGCACGGCCCGGGCATATCGGCGCGCGCAAGCTGCTGGCGACGATCTACCTGCGTCGCAACGAAGCCGAGAAGGCGCTGCAGACGATGACGCCGGTCCGGGAGACCGGCGCCAACGACGTGCAGCTTCTGAGCCTGCTCGGTGAGGCCTATATGCGTCTGCGTCGGTTCGACGATGCCACGCAGATCCTCGAACAGGCCGCGAAACTCGATCCGAACAATCGCAGCGTGCTCGCCAATCTCGGGGCGAGCAATCTGCAGACCGGACAGCGCGAGGAAGGTCTCGCCCAGCTCGAATCGGTCCTCCTGAAGGATCCGACGATCACCGGCGCGTCGAACCTGCTGGTCTTCTCGCTGATTCGCGAGCGCAATTTCGACAAGGCCCGATCGGTCGCCCAGGATCTGAAGGCGCGCATCAAGGACAGCCCGCTGCCCAACTTCTATCTCGGTCTGATCGCCCTTGCCGAGGGCAAGGCGGACCTCGCTGAAACGGAATTGAAGCGCTCGATCGAAGTGTCGCCGACCTTCCGTCTGGCCACCGCCCAGCTCGGAAACATGAAGATCATGCAGGGCAAATTCGACGAGGCTGCACAGCTTTTCGAACGTCAGTTGCAGGCATCGCCGCGCGACACCGATACGATGCTCAGCCTCGCGGATCTCGAGATCCGTCGCAATCAGCTGGACCGCGCGCAGCAATGGTTGGAACGGGCGATCGCGACGGACGAAAGCGCGATCACTCCGCGCTTCATCCGCACCGAGGTCTTCCTGTCGCGCAACGATGTTCAGAAGGCGCTGGTCGCCGGCCGCGATCTCCTGAACATCGCACCGCAGGATCCGCGGGTCATCGAACTGATGGGCCGCGTTCATTTCGCCAACCAGGATCCAACGAACGCGGCGACGATGTTCCGCCGCGCGGCGGCGCTGAACCCGTCGGCGGCGAACGTTCACCAGCGCCTCGGCGCTGCGCTGCTCGCGGCAAACGACGATGCCGGCGCGCGCGTCGCGTTCGAGGAGGCCATTCGCGCTCAGCCGGACTCGGCAGCGGCGTGGAGCGACCGCATCCGGCTCGAGGCCCAGAAAGTCGGCGGGCCGGCGGCTCTGCAAGTGGCGGAGCGGCTGCGTCAGCAATATCCGGACGCGATGCCTGGCGATCTGGTCGTCGGCGATCTTCAGCTCGCTTTCAATCGCTTGCCGGAAGCACGGACCGCTTTCGAAGCGGCGCTGCAGAAGGGACCGAGTTCGGACGCCGTCAACCGTCTTTTCCTCATCCGTCTGCGCTCTGGCGAGCCGCCGGATCAAGCCGTGGCCTTTCTGCGCGATTGGCTTGGACGGTACCCGCAGGACAATCAGGTGCGCTTCCAGCTCTCCAGCTACATGATCGAGAACGGGAGGCTGCCGGAGGCGATCGTCGAGACCGAGGAACTGCTCAGGCGTGATCCCAACAACGTCATGACGCTGAACAATCTCGCGTGGCTCTACAACGAGAAGAAGGACCCTCGTGCGCGTGAACTGGCCGAGCGCGCATACAAGCAGGCGCCCGACGCGCCGGCGGTGGTGGATACCTATGGCTGGATCCTGTTCACCAGCGGCGAGCATCAAAAGGCGGTCGAATTGCTGCGTGTCGCTGCACAGAACGCGCCGCGTGAAGGGCAGATCCAATATCACTTCGCGGCAGCCCTCGCGGAGACGGGCAAGCGCGACGAGGCCAAGCAGATCCTTCGCGAGGTGCTCGGCACGCGGCGGGTGTTCGTCGGACGTGACGACGCGGTGCGTCTGCTGCAGCGTCTGGAGTAGGCGCCGGGTCAAGAAATCCGGCGGTGGCGAAACGGCGGCCCCTCAGAGGCCGCCGTTTTCTATTCGGGCGGGGGATCAGGGCCGGCCGCTGCCTGCCGCGACGAGTTCTCCGAGTCGGGCGCCGGCCTCGCGGCGCAGGAAGGTCTCGAACATCAGGAGCAGCCAGAGCGTGCGCGAATGATCGCGCAGTCCGCTTTGATGCTGATCGAGCAGCCGGGCGATGGTCGTGAGGTCGAAGAAGCGGCTATCCGCAAGCGCGCCGCCGAGCAAGGCTTCACGGACACGCGCGCGCAGCTGGTCGCGGAACCAGCGTGACAGTGGCACCGAGAACCCCTGCTTGCGGCGATAGAGGATCTCCGGGGGCAGGCGCTTCTCGAGTGCGCGCTTGAGGATCCACTTGCCCGAGGTGCCGCGTAGCTTGAGTTCGGGCGGCAGCGTCGCTGCCCATTCGATCAGCCGGTGGTCGAGGAACGGCGAACGCGCCTCCAGACTCACGGCCATGCTCGCGCGATCGACTTTGGTGAGGATCCCGCCGGGCAGCCACGTCTTGAGATCCAGGTACTGCGCCCACACCAACGGGTCGTGATGCGGCGCCTCGACGGCGTAGCGACCGAGCACGCTGACCGCGTGATGGCCGTCGAGTTCGCGCTTGAGCGTTGGCGAGAACAGCGCGTCGCGCGTCGCGTCATCCACGACGGAGACGTTGACGAAAAACGCCTCGAGCGGGTCCAGGGCGAGTTCGGTCAGGGTGGTCTTGGCGCGCAGCGGCCGCGGCGCCCAATCCGCCTTGGGATAGATGCGCGCAAGCGCACCGAAGAAGCTTCGCCGGATTCCCGCCGGAACGAGCGCGCGCACACGCTCTTCGCGGGCATGCCAGAGATAGCGGCGATAGCCGCAGAACACCTCGTCGCCGCCGTCGCCCGAGAGGGCGACGGTGACATGCTCGCGCGCGGCGGCGCAGACCTGGAGCGTCGGGATGGCCGATGCGTCTCCGAACGGCTCGTCGTAGATGTCGCCAAGCCGGTCGATCAGGTCGAAGGCGTCGGCATCGACGATGCGCGTGTGGTGGGATGTCTTGAACCGCGCGGCGACAGCGGCCGCATGCTCGGATTCATCGAAGTCGCGCTGCTTGAAGCCGATCGAGAAGGTCTCCACCGGGCGGTCGTTGAGCTCGGCCATCATCGCGACGACGGCGCTCGAATCGACGCCGCCAGACAGGAAGGCGCCGAGCGGTACTTCCGAGATCAGGCGCAGCCGGACGGCTTCCTTGAGTTCCACGACCAGGCGCGCTTCCGCATCGGCGGCGCCCATGGTGCGGTCGGGCGCGAATTTCGGCGTCCAATAGCGCCGAGGCTGCAAGGCGCCGCGTTCGCCGCGCGGCAGGATGAGCATGCAGCCGGCCTCCAGCTTCGCGATGCCGGCATAGATCGTGCGCGGGTCGGGGACATAGCCGAAGGCGAAGAACTCTTCGATCGCTCGCACATCGATGCGGCGATCGAGATCGGGATGCACCAGCAGCGCCTTCAACTCGGAAGCGAAGACCACATGCCCGTCGGCAAGCAGGGCGTAATAGAGCGGCTTCTTGCCCAGCCGGTCGCGCGCGGCGAACAACACATCCCGGCGACGGTCCCAGAGCAGGAAGCTGAACATGCCACGGAAGCGATCGAGGCACGCTTCACCCCATTGCTCCCACGCATGGACGATCACTTCGGTGTCGCTGCGCGTCTTGAAGACGTGACCGTGGGCGACGAGCTCCCGTGCGATTTCCTCGAAATTGTAGATCTCTCCGTTGAAGACGATCCCGACTTCCCCGGTCTCGTTGTAGAGCGGCTGATGCCCGTGGCTGACGTCGATGATGGCCAGGCGCCGATGGCCCAACCCGACGCCCGGTTCGACATGGAAGCCTTCGCCGTCAGGTCCGCGATGCGCGAGCGCGTCGCTCATGCGCTTGAGCAACCCGGCGTCGATCGGCCGGCGGCCCGTGCGGTCGAAGATCCCGACGATTCCACACATGTGCTCGATTCCCTATTTCGTCGACGCGGCGACGCGTTCGAGTTGCGGTGCGATCGGGCCCGCGGCGGCGAGAAAGGCACGGGCGGTGCGCAACGCTGCCGCCTCGTCATTCGCTTCGATCGACAGCATCACGACCGCCGCCGCGCGACGACCCGTCACCAACTTGCCGGTCACCTGAGCGAGCTTCATGCCGAGCTTGCTGGTGAGGAAGCGGCCGTCGACCCAGTACCAGGAAAATACGAAGCGCCTTGCGTCGCCGCGCGCGATACGTCGAACGTTCACGTCGAACGACGCGCCATCGATCACCAGGGCAGCGCTGCCATCCGAGATGCGTCGCCAGCTCTCGTCCTGCACCTCGTTGCTGAACGAGAGCAACTCGCTGCCCTTGCGCTGATCGCTGTAGAAGACGACGTGCATATCGACGCTTCCAGCGGCGCCGGCGACGTAGCGCTGCTGCTTTTCCGCTGCGGGATTCTGGTAGGTCGGCAACCAGGATGGCTTCGCGTCGACGGCTTGCCAGGGCGCGCGGAGTTCCGGCATCGCGATCATGACCGTCGGCTTCTTCGGTGCCGCGAAGTTGAGATAGGCCGCGTAGGCGGGGCCCCACGCCGCGACCGCCAGCACGAGAGCGCCTGCCATCGCGAATGAGATCGGGGCGATGGGCGCGGCGTGCGCCGGCACACGCGCCCATTTGGGCAAGTGCCAGTCGTCGGGCGCATCGCGGAACTTCAGGCCGATCCAGGTGAGCAACAGGGTTATGGCGGCGAAGAAGCCCCAGCCATAGACGAGGTGATCCGCGCCGATGGCGTATTTGTGGTTGGAATAGTTCGCGATCAGCACGATGCCCAGGGCGCGAAACCCGTTGGCGACGATCGGAATCGTGACCGAGAGCACGACGAAGATCGCGCGGCGTTTCCAATCCCGATAGATCAGGTCGGCGAACAGGAAGCCGTACGCCACTGATGCGATCAGGAAGCGCAGCCCTGCGCAGGCCTCGGCGACATGGAAGTTGCCGGATGGAATGCTGATGAAGACGCCGTCGACATAGTTGGGGATGCCGATGACATCGAGGCCGACGGCGATGAACCAGGTCGTGAAATCCTGCATGACCGGCACGAGTTGCTCGCCGCTCGGCACCAGGAAGATCAGATAGAAGAAGGGGAAGGCCAGAGCGAAATACACGCGCCACCCCAGCACGGCGAGCAGGAGGCATTGCAGGATCCCGAACATCGCGAATTGCTGGACTTCGAACACCGTCGCGGTGCTGGCCACCAGCCACGCGGCGCTGCCGATCGCCACGGCAAGCGCCGGGACCAGAAATATCGGCGCGGGGCGGGTTTGGGCGAAGATCACGCGCCGTTCCCAGATGAGGTACCCGACGATGGGCACGATCAGGAAGCAGTGATTGTAGGTCGCCGAATCCGACCAGACATTCACAGCGGCGACCGAAGCCTCCCAGAACAGCGTGATCAGCCCGAGGATCGCGATGGCGAGGGTGGCGGCGGCGGCACGCCAAGCGCGCTGCAGCCGCGCGTGTTCATCGGCTTGCGCGATCGGGCGCACGGCGGAGTCGACGATGGTGCTCATTGCGTGCCGCGCCTGCTGACTGAGGAGGGACTAGACAACACCGCATGGGCAGCAGCGGCGAGGGGGGGAGGATAGCGGAATTCGGCCTCCGATCCGAAGCGTCGTGTGCCGTAGCATGGGCCCAGCAGGCGTGCGGTGACCTGCGCGAAACGCGTAGTTCCTTCGTGTATTTGCGCAACCGGGCCTGCGCCACGCTGCGCATCGAACGGCCCGGCGTTTACCATTCCCGGCGCTGGCCATGGTCGAGGTGGAAGCGTAGTGACGGAGAGTTTTCCTGGTCTCAATTGGGGCGCCGGCATGTCCTGGTCCGATTTCGGTTGGTTGAAATCCTGGTTGCTGCCGCCGGGACTCTTTCTCGCGCTCAGCCTGGCCGGGTTCGCGCTGCGCGGCCGGGCCGGGCGGGCGATGACGCTCGCGGGGCTTCTGGCGCTCGGTGTTCTGTCGCTTCCGTTCACGGCACGTTCGATGATGGTCTGGTTGGAGGAGCGGATCGAAGGCCCCGGCCCGGGGGCACCGGCGCCGATGGCGATCATCGTGCTCGCAGGAGATTACCGATCCTTTGCGCCCGAGTATGGCGAGGCGACAATTGGTCAAGCCACGCTGATGCGCCTGCGATACGCCGCGAGCCTGCAACGCAAGACGGGTTTGCCGATTCTGGCCACGGGCGGCGGCACACCACCGGAATTCACGCCCGGCCTGGCGGATGCGATGCGCCTCGCGCTCGAGCGGGATTTCGGCGTACCCGTGCGCTGGATCGAAACCAAGTCGCGCAATACCTTCGAAAGTGCGGTCGAGACTCAGCGACTCTTCGCCGCCGCAGGCGTCTCCGCGGCGTATCTGGTCACGCATGCTCAACACATGCCCCGCTCGCTACAGGCTTTTCGCGCCGCGGGGATGACCGTCGTACCCGCGCCGACCGGTGGACAAGGGGCGTGGACGCGCTGGGAATGGGGGGATTTGCTGCCCGATTCACGCGCCTTCGAGCGCAGCTGCGCCGCCCTGCACGAAATAACGGGAATGCTCTGGTACGAGCTCGTCATCCGTTCGCGCGGCGCCACGAATCCTTAACGGTCTGGCGACTCCTGCATCCGATTATTGGTTGATGCGAGGGTCTTGGGTCACGTAAGTCACGCGGGGCGCTCGCCGGCCCGGCGCTCGTATCGTTGAAGGTGGTCTCATGACGGAACGTATTGCGGTGATTGGTCTCGGCTATGTCGGCCTGCCGTTGGCGGTCGCCTTGGCCAAGCATTTCCCGACGATCGGCTTCGACATCGATCAGATACGCATTCGTGAACTCAACGCTGGTCATGACCGTACGCACGAGATCGACGCGCCCGCCCTCAAGGCCGCGACTGGGCTGACCTACGCGAGCGACATTTCGGCGATCAAGGGCGCCGACATCTTCATCATCACCGTTCCAACGCCAGTCGACAGCGGCAATCGCCCCGATCTGGCGGCGGTGCGGGCGGCGTGCCGCACGGTCGGGCAGTCGATCGGCAAGGGCGCCATCATGGTGCTCGAGAGCACGGTCTACCCAGGCGTCACCGAGGAAGTCTGCGGCCCCGAGATCGAGCGCGCCTCCGGCCTGAAATGCGGTACCGATTTCTTCCTCGGCTACTCGCCTGAGCGGATCAATCCGGGCGATCGTGAGCACACGGTCGAACGGATCACGAAAGTGGTGTCGGGGCAGACGCCCGCGGCGCTCGAGCGTGTCGCGGCGATGTATGGCAAGGTCACCAGCGGCGGCGTCTTCCGCGCGCGCAACATCAAGACGGCGGAGGCCGCCAAGGTCATCGAGAACGCGCAGCGCGACATCAACATCGCGTTCGTCAACGAGATCACGATGATCTTCCAGCGCATCGGCGTATCGGTCTACGACGTGCTCGCAGCGTCGCGCACGAAGTGGAACTTCCTGCCCTTCGCGCCCGGCCTCGTGGGCGGGCACTGCATCGGCGTGGATCCGTATTACCTCGCCGATCTCGCGCAGCGCCTTGGCCATCATCCGGAGGTGATCCTCGCAGGCCGGCGGCTCAACGACCACATGGGGCCGTATATCGCCGATCAGCTGGCCAAGCTCCTCGCACGCCAGGAACGGCTTAACCGGCGTGCGCGGCTGCTCGTCCTGGGGCTGACTTTCAAGGAAAACGTCCCCGATCTGCGCAACTCGAAAGTCATTGACGTGATCCGCGGCATCGAGAGCTGGGGCCACGACATCGTCGTTCACGACCCGCTCGCTGATCATGCCGAGGCGAAGCACGAGTACGGCGTAGATCTGATTGACACGCTGGATGGGCAGAAGGATTTCGATGGGCTGGTGCTTGCCGTGCCGCATCGCGACTACGCGGCCTTCACGACGGCGCGCATCGAGTCGTTGACTCGTCCGGGCGCAATTGTCGCCGATATCAAGGGTGTCTGGCGCGACATACAGATGCCGCCGCAGCGCGTTCGCTGGGAACTCTGACGGCGACGATTCTGACGGCGACGATAAAGCGAAAGACCGCTCTCAACGGCGGCCGGGTTCAAGGGATCAGCTCAGGCCAGCGGCGCGGGCGACGCCATAGGTGCTGCGCAGGAGGAACTGCAGCGCTGTCGTATCGGACCCCATGAGCGCCACCAGTGTCTCGATGGTGACGCCGAACAGCGCACCGGTGAGAAGGCCGAAACGGATGCAGTCGTTGAGGCTATACATGATCTCTCTCGTATTCCCCTCGCTCGACGGGCGCGAAACTGACGCTCTCGAGCCACCTCCGCCAGCAATCTGACGGCGTACGCTGATAGGGCTATTAAACTGCGATGACATGTCCGTGGCAGTGTCGGCGATCACACATCGCTCGACATTGCGCTCGCGCAATTAACCACGGTCCCCGCGCAGGCGTTCGCTCAGCTCCAGCACTGCACGCGCACGACGAAGCGGCGCGCGCGTTCGAGCAATTGCTGATCGGAGAAGCTGCGATCGGCCTTGCCGGTTTGAACATGGACGTTGTTGCTGTCGAGGAACTCGCGGGTCGCGCGCAAGCTGATCGCCAATCCGAACTTGGTCTCGATCGGCCCTCCGGCATAAGCCGTTCGCTCGACGCCACGGGCATGAACCACGGCGACGACCTCGCCGAATTGGTTGAGCAGAGGGCTGCCACTATGGCCGGGATAGGCCTTGCCGTCGAAAGCGAGGCGCCATTGGTCGGTGGCGAGATCCGATTGCTTTGCGTGGCCGGTCGTCAGAGTGGCCGTCGTCGTCGGCTGTCCACGCAGCGAGAAGCCGACGAGGATGGCGCGATCGGTCGGGGTGCGCCGCGGATCCTTGCTGAAGCTCGCGACGGCGGGCGGCACTGTCGATGCATGGAGCAGGGCCAAGTCGACGGTCGCCGCGCTGGCGCTGACTCGTGCCGCAATCGGCGTGCGATCATAGCCCGTGACCGTAACCGCGCCGCACGAGCCGACGACGTGGAAATTCGTCAGAACCGCGCCGGTTTCGTTGATGAAGAAGCCGGTTCCGGAACTCTTGGGCATGCGCCCGACGGTGATGTCGGGTTGACGTGGCGCGATCGCCCGCGGCGGCAGGGCGCTGCGCTCACGGCCATCGGGCGCCGGCGCCCGCGGCCCGGCCGGAGTCCCGGGAAGCGTGGAATAGGGCTGCGGATTTCCGGGCGTAGCGCGCGGCCCTGCATCGCCGATCAGGCGTTTCACGCGTTCGGCGCGCGCCTCTCCGAGCCGGGTCGCCTCGGCGTCATCGATGATGCGGCCCTGACAGGAAGCGGGCAGCACCCGGGCGATCGCGTCGCGGTCCTGATCGTAGCACCAGACAGCACCGAAATCGGCACGCGATTGAGCGCGAGCGGGCGGGGCGACCGCCAGGCCGCCCAGGTACAGGACTCCCAGGCACAGGACACCCAGGCAAACATGCGTGGCACGCCGCGCGCGGCGAAGCAGATCAGCGTATGGCGACATCCGCATAGTCTAAACCGCCCGGCGACTCGGAACACCCATTAACCAAGGCGCGCCGGCCGGACCCAGCGGCGCAATCCTTTCGATCTGCTCCCGTGACGCGAGCCCCTGTGGCATGTTGCTGCGTGGCGGGGAGTTTTCTGTGGTTGTGACATCTGTCTGATATGTTCCGTGTCATCGGACCATGCACGCGTCCGACCAAACTGCACTCGAGAGGATCATCGTGGCGGATCTGTTTCCCGACCTGTTGGAGTTCCTGCGTACGCGCCTGTTCGCGAATCGCGAAGCGATGATCTTCGCATCGGTCGTCTTCCTGCAGGTGTTCCTCACCATCGTGAACGTGATCGTCCTGATCCAGGTGGTTCGCATGCTCAGCGGCCTGCGCCGCACGATCGCGGAAGCCCAGTTCCGCACCAACGATCTGCATGACGAAATCATGCGCCGGCTGAGCCAGGACCGCGAGGCATTCGCGGCCTTCGGCGATCGGCTCGACAGGGGCGGCGATGAGCGCAAGTCGAAGCTCGATGAGCGCCGGCGGATCCTGCGCACGCTGGTCGATGGCTTCGAGGCGACTCTCAGTCAGCGCCGATAGTCCAGCGCCGCAATTAGTTTTCGCGTCCGGTCTCAAGGAGGGAACCCATGAACAAGCTCACGCGTCCGAAGCTGATCCCCGAGGGACAAGAGCCGTGGCAATGGGCCGAGCCCGTGTGGCGCGGCATCGTCGACAAGGTCCGCGCCGGGCGTTCGCTGAAGCCCAATCAATGGCCCGGCGGCGCACGTTGCGCCGTGGCGCTGTCCTTCGATTCCGACCATGAGACGGGGACGTTGCGTGAAGGCCAGACTTCGCCGGGTCGGCTGAGCCAGGGCCAGTACGGCAACCGGCAGGGACTCCCGCGCATCCGCCGGTTGATGGACAAGCATGGCATCAAGGTGAGCTTTTACGTTCCTGCCGTCGTCGCCTTGCTCTATCCCGATGAGCAGCGGGCGAATGTCGATGCCGGTCACGAAGTCGGCATTCACGGCTGGATCCACGAACTCAACAGCCAGCTGCCCTATGAGGCCGAGCGCGATCTGATGCTCCGCGCGGCCGACGTGCTGGAAAAGACCGCGGGCAAGCGGCCGGTTGGGATCCGCACGCCGTCCTGGGATTTCAGCCCGAACACGCTGGCGATCTGCCGCGAGATGGGGCTGCTCTACGATTCATCCCTGATGGCCGACGACGATCCCTACGAGCTCATCGAGGATGGCGAGCCGACGGGCGTTGTCGAGTTGCCGGTCGAGTGGATCAAGGACGACGCGCCCTACCTGAACATGCAGCGCTTCGCCGCGATCCGGCCCTATACGCCGCCCTCGGGCGTGCTCGAGATCTTCAAGGCGGAGTTCGACGGCGCGTGGGACGAGAGCGGGCTGTTCCTGCTGACCATGCACCCGCACATCATCGGTCACCGCTCTCGCATGTATCTGCTGGAGGCGCTGATCGAGCACATCAAGGCCAAGGGCAAGGTCTGGTTCGCGACCCATGCCGAGGTCGCGGCCTACTGCAAAGCGCAGGCGGGATTGTAAGTGGTGCGCTTCGCCCGGTTCCGGCGCAGTCCACGATGAAGATCACCGACGTCGAAACGATTCTCCTGCGCCTGCCGGTCGTGCGCGAGATCGGCGATGGCTGCCAGACGATCTGCGTGATCCGGGTCCACACCGACGAGGGGATCGTCGGCGTGGGCGAAGCGCACACCAATCCGCTGGCGGCGCGGGCGATCATCGACTCGCCGCTCTATTCGGTCTCCGCGCAGGGCCTCAAGCACGTGCTGCTTGGCGAGGATCCGCGCGACATCAACCGGCTCTGGGACAAGATGTACCGCGTGAGCCAGACCTATGGCCGTCGCGGCCTGTTGATGCACGCGATGTCCGGCATCGATCTCGCGCTCTGGGACATCCTGGGCAAGGTCGCCGGGCTGCCCGTCTATCGGCTGCTCGGCGGCGCGCGCAAGCGCGAGCATTTCGCCTATGCCTCCGATCTGTCGCAGCCGACCGTCGAAGCCACGATCGAGCTGGCGCTGAAGCACAAGGCGAGCGGCTATCGAGCGATGAAATTCGGCTGGGGCGCGCTGGGCAAGGATCGCAAATCCGACGTCGCGGTCGCGGCGCAGCTGCGCAAGGCGCTGGGGCCGGATTTCGACATCATGATCGACATGGGTTTCTCCGTGCCGCTCGATCACGCGATCTATCTCGGCCGAGCCTATGCCGAGCACGACCTGTATTTCCTCGAGGAGCCGCTCTCGCCTGACGATATCGGCGGTTTCGCCAAGCTCGTCGCGGCGTCGCCGACACCCATCGCCACGGGCGAGAAGGCGTCGCATGAGTTCGAGTATCTCGACCTCATGGATCGCGGAAGCCTGCGCATCATCCAGCCGGACATCGCGCGCATGGGCGGCATTTCGGCGACGATGCGCGTGATCGCGCATGCCGAAGCGCGCAACGTGCGCGTCATTCCACATTGCTGGTCGACCGACATCCTCGTCGCCGCGACGCTGCACTGCATCTCGACGATGCGCGAATGCCCGTATCTCGAATACAACGTGACAGCCAACCCGCTGCGCACCGACCTGCTGGTCGAGCCGATCAAGCCGCATAAGGGCGTCGTGACCGTGCCCGACAAGCCCGGCCTGGGCATCGAGCTGCGCGAGGACACGCTCAAGCGCTTCCGCTGGGAGCCTTGATCGCGATGGCGCGGCGGAGCGACCGATGGACCGGTTGACGGCTGCGCCCTGGTTGTTCTGGGCGCTGCTCTCCGCCGCATTCGCGGCGCTGACCGCCGTGTTCGCCAAGATCGGTGTGCAGGACATCGACTCCGATTACGCGACCTTCCTGCGCACGATCGTCATCCTCGGCGTCACCACGATGCTGCTAGCGGTCTCGGGGAAGCTGCGCTCGCCAATGACCCTGCCGCCGCGCGCGCTCGTGTTCCTTGAGCTGTCCGGCCTGGCGACCGGCGCATCCTGGCTCTGCTATTTCCGCGCGCTCAAACTTGGCGATGCATCGCGCGTCGCGCCGGTCGACAAGCTCAGCGTGGTCCTCGTCGCGATCTTCGGCGTCGTGTTCCTGGGGGAGGAATTGTCGGCGCTCAACTGGCTCGGCGTCGTCCTGATCGCCGGCGGCGTCATCCTGCTCGCAATCAAGCCCTGAAGCCGGAGCGAGCAAGCGCGATCACCCGCGGCGCCGTCCCAAGTCGTTCGCTAGCCCGGATTTCTCACCGAATCTCTGGGCGAGATTTTCGCGCAGTTTTTTGCCGGTCGCCATCGACGCTTAAGTCGAGTGACTGCGCGGGTCGATTTTCGGACAGGCTCCGCCGTCGCCGCGCCTTGCGCAGCCTCGTCGATCGTCGAGGTGGCCTGTGCGCTGTCTGGGTCGTGTCAGCGCGCACCGCCTTGCATTACAGTTGCGCTTTCTGAAGATTTCTGAATCCATGGGCAACGATGATTCTTAGGTCGTGGACGCAGACAGCGTCGATTGAAGAGACGCTAGCGTTATGGGCGGCGTCGCTTCGGGAGGT